>JAEEGK010008896.1_pt1 | contig 23601 bp, 20 predicted proteins | sample 8958771 | NCBI WGS metagenome assembly JAEEGK01 (sample SAMN16246547, study PRJNA631951) | gut metagenome | biome: gut microbiome; feature: rumen; material: SC-attached | host: Bos | place: Iran: Karaj | collected 2018-10
CCACAAAAACCGTAACTCCAAATATAATCAATCGATCACGTATTTTCATCACCTATCTCCATTTTTGCCTGTTGTCATTGTGCACCAATAACAAACAATGCTCACATTCTTCTACCCATACATCTCCCCCAGCCTCTCCATTTTCCGCTTGAACTCGGCAACGACGGTGTCTGGGGCGAGGATGAGGACATTTTCCCGCGGGCGAAAAGCCAGCCAAGGAAGTGGTCGCTCATGGAGACATCCCCGCTGGTCTCCGACCAGCCGGGGCGGGATGCGGGGTGGATGGGGATGTCGCGGCCGAGTTTTGAACAGACGAAGCATTATGGACTATATTTTTTTATGGTTCAAATATATACTCAATCTTATCAAACTTTACTCCATAAACCCAAGTTTTTGTAACATCCGTGGTGTCTTTTCCGGAAAGGTTCTCCGCATATACTGAGAAATACCCCCAATCTGTATCAACAATTTTGTTGCCCTTATAAAACAGCAATTTGTACTTGGCAAACGATCCAAGATTCTCTTTCGTCTGTTTGAATGTGATATACAAATAATCTCCCGATTGATTGTACTTTACCATCTCAACAGCATCTCTATCCCCAGCCATCCAATAGTCACCGTCTGACTTATAACTCGCTTCAATTGTTGCCTTCGAGATGTTTTGCTCAAATGAGAAGCGGAAATAATTGACTTCGCCTGCAGTAAGAATAATATCATCGGAGCTCTTACCAATTACATCTCCGTTGGAGTCATACGCAATAAGCGTTGCAGACACCTGAACATTCTGCCTTGCCAAAACCTTCTTGATTAGAATGGTATATCCTATGCTGTTTGAAAACTGCGCTTCTTCAACAATCTCGTAATACTTATTATCTTCAAATGTTTCCGGCGGAACATAGTTCGGATCTTTTGCACCACAAACAATGCACGTATCACGATTAAATGTATGACCAAGCGCCTTACCATTTCTAACACCACAATTGATGCATGTTCTGGGTTCAGTACATGTAGCCTCTTTCCATACGTGAGGCAAGGACTCTCCTTCTCTTATTTTGCATCGAGAACAATTCTTGGCAGACAAGCATGTCGCTTCAACCCACACATGTCCCAATGGTTCTCCCTCAGTTTCACCGCATCGAATGCAATGCTTTGGCTCCGTGCAAGATGCTTCAGCCCAAATATGCCCCGGCGCAGGAATCGTTTCGCCGCACCGCGCACAGGTTGCACTCTCAAGGCAAGTTTGATTCGGAACATTATGTCCGGGAATATTTCCCTTTGTAGCGCCACACACAATACATTTTTGCGGTTCCGTGCAGGTTGCCTCTGCCCAAGTATGTGAACTTGTAGAGCCCTTGGTTTTTCCGCATCTGATGCAATTCTTTGGCGTGGTACAAGTGGCTTCGGCCCAGTTATGACCAAGAGGTTCTCCCTCAGTTTCGCCACATTTCTTACAGTATTTAGACTTCTCACAAGTAGCTTCGACCCAAACATGCTTGTGTGTTTCTTCTTCATCGTCACCATCGTCTTTCTCACAACCAACAACAAGCAATACAAACAATGACAATAACAATACGAGCCATATCTTATGCTTCATAGTCTGTTCCTTTCTGATGGACAATCATCAATCTGCGGGCAATTACGGTCAGTTTCCTCAACATTTATTCGATAGAATTGGTGGTTCTATTCCTTCACTTATACATCTCCCCCAGCCTCTCCATTTTCCGCTTGAACTCGGCGACGACGGTGTCGGGGGAGAGGATGAGGACATTTTCCCCGAGGGCGAAAATCCAGCTGAGGAAGTGGTCGCTCATGGAGACGTCCACGCTGGTCTCAGACCAGCCGGGGCGGGATGCGGGGTGAATGGGGATGTCGCGGCCGAAGCGATCGATGAAGACGCCGACCAGCTCGTCGGCAAATGCGATCTTCACCCGGGTCGGCTCGCCGCCGAACATGCCGAAGCTCATCTTGGAGTAGCGGGCCAGGTTGAATTCCTTGAAGCGGTCTGCGCCGACGCGCTTGGTGGGCAGGATCTTGATGCTCTTGATCTTGTCGACCCGAAAATGCTTGATGCTGTCGGCCTCCTCGTCGTAGGCGATCAAATAGTAGTTCTCATCGTCCCACGTGAGCGCCCAGGGGCTGACGATGTAAGGGTCCGCCCGGTGCGGGATCATTTTCCGCCCGGTGCTCCACTGCATGTAATCAAAGCTCACCTGATGATTTTCCGCGATGGCGCGGTGCAGGTCGTCCACGCAGTAGTAGATGCTCTCGTTCATGGATTTGACGCGGCCCTGCACGACGATCTGGCGCTTGAGCTGCTCGGCTTCGTATCTGCTGACCAGACCGGTCAGCTTCTTGATGAGGGCGTCCGACTTCTTGGCGGAGATGAATTTGGAGCACTGGATGGCGTCCACAAGGAGCTTCAGCTCCGCGAGTTCGAACTGCTTGCTCGCCACGTGGTAGTAATAGTTGTGTCCGATTTTTTCCCCAATAACCTCGATTCCGAGGACCTCGAGTGACTGGATGTCGTCATAGAGGCTCTTCCGGTCGGCCGTCACGCCATACGCTTCCAGGGCCTTCTTGATCTCCGGCATGGTGATCATGTGGTCTTCGTCGGTTTTCTCCAGCATAATGCGGCTTAAATAGTACAGTTTGAGTTTCTGGCCGGCTCCTTTGGGCATAATGGCACCTCCTTCATACGCGATGCTTAATTATACCACAGTCGGAATGACTTTTGAAATGTCCTGAGGGCAATTTATGGCTCTTTTCTGAAAGTTTTTTTGTGGCAGCGGCGGCGGGGGCTTTTTACGCGGGGATTGTGTCAATTATTCCGTCATATACGCTTCCCGTTCCTCCATCCCGTCCGGAATAATCTTCCCTAAGACACTTCAAGGGAACGCCGCTCGGACGTTCCCCAAATGTACAAATCAACTCTGCGGCCGGTCTTCTTTTTCAGCCTTGTTTTTGTCTACCCACGCTTCGTAATCCCGTAGGAACAGCTGCAGAAGGTCTTTTCCCATCGGAAACGGGGTTCCGAAAGGATTGACAACAACGCCTTTTACGCTCTCCCATTGAAACCCGAATCTCAGGACGTCTACAATCGGCACAGGCATGATGATATTCGCCGTATGTCCTTTGCACCTCTCCCGATCGCTCAGAAACAGCGGCAGCCACTCATCACCGGCACCGTCCCTCATGGTGTCCATTCGAAGGCGCACATCCTCGTTAAGGCGAAGTGTATCGCCCACCTTGACATTTTCCGCATCCAAACCCGCAAACATGGCACCGTTCACATCGGCAAATGGCATCGGAACCATCGCTCCTTCGGTAATGCGCACTGCCATCACATGCAGAAACTTGAAGAACGCTTCCGTGCGCTTTTTCTCATCCGTTTCGCTCTGAAACGCCGCAAATGCCTCCTCCAGCGGAGCATTCTCAACATAGCCTTCTCGTTCCTCCGGCGAATTGCCGCCCTGGGTCGGATTGAATTGATCACTCATAGTTTCACACCATCCTTTCGTATACCTCACGAGCCGATTCTGCGGTGAAACCGCTTTGTAAAATGGTTGGTTTTCTGTTCTTGCCTAAATTGTAAAAAAACTGGTGTCCTATAAGAACACCAGACCATGTTGTGGTTTTTAAACAGTTTTAGGACGGCAGACACTATATATTGTAGTCAAGCACATTAACGCATCAATTTCTTCGCATGAAAAAAGGACGTCTCCGGTTTCCCGGAAACGTCCGATATTTTCCCTATCCTTCTTCGTACAGTAATTTGTCAAAAACGCTATCGCCATTTCAATTCAACCTAAGACATATATATGCTCTGCTGCCATGCCATTATCTCATCAAGGATCTTGTTCCTTTCTTCGAGATAACAATGCCGTTCGTGGCACCAACAAGACCTCTTAAATCCTTCAAGCCAACTCATATCACCCTTAAGGAAATCGCTCCACTTACTGTCCAACCCGCGCGCTATCACTGTGAGCTCATTTCCGATCTTCTGTGACATGTGATTCCACGTAAAATCTATGCCTTCTCTGTCGGAAGCATCAAACTTTGATACAAAATATTGATCCACTTCATATTCGACTCGTCTTCCGTCTTCGAGAAAAGTAGTAGTCAGAATTACGCCGTCCCTTCTGTCTATACCGATGATAAGACAGCATTTCTCGTTGAACATGGCCATTTCAATATCGTATACCAGCTTGAAATGCATGTTGTATTTTTCGGCAAGCTCCACCAAATATTTAGGGATCTCGTTAACTGTGATATCCGACCACATGTCGGGATCCGTAATGACATGATTCGTGGTTGGAAACGGTGCTTTTTCACTCATGCATTACCTCCCAAAAGCAGGCAGTCCCGCCGGGAACCGACAGTCTTCCGGCGGCATAAACAGGCTGCTCGCCGAGGCTGTACAGAAGTTCTCCTGTCGCCCCCTCGAAAGGCACTGTCCATTCCTCTTTCGTAGGATTGATCACTACCAAAATCTTCTCATCCCCGGAAGTGCGGAAATATGCCAGCGGTTTTCCCTTCGCCCCGTCACAGACAAATGTGATCGCGCCGTCGTTTCCGAGCGCTTTGTGTGCCTGCCGGATCCCGATCAGTTTCTTCACTTCGTTTAGCAGTGAATCCCCGTCGGCAAGCTGCTCCGCTGCATTCGGTCGTCCGCTGTCCGGATCCAGAGGGATATAGTAATTTTCCTTCGGCCCCGTAGAGAACCCCGCGCCCTCGGAGGCGTCCCACTGCATCGGCGAGCGAGAACCGGTCCGGCCGTATCCGCCCTCCACGGACGTCAGGTTTTCCACATAGCGCATGCCGATTTCGTCGCCGTAATAGAGGAACGGTGCCCCCGGCATGGAAAGCAGAAACGCGAAGGCCATCTTTGCGCGATCTCCGCGGATGTGACGGGCAAGTCGGTCCATATCGTGGTTGCCGGACGGGATGCAGATCAGGCCCCTGCCGGCGGCCTTCCGGTAGCTCTCCAGGTATTTTCCGACAAATGCAGCCGCATCGCCCTCTCCGCCGAAGAACGGTTTCTCGCAGCGAAACAGGTCGTTATAGTGGGACGGTCCGAAATGGAGCAGAAAATCCATATGGAATCCGCCCTCGATGCTCTTGTCCGGCTCGCCCCACTCCGAGACAAGCACAGCCTCCGGAAATCTCTCGTCAAGGAAGCTCCGGACATCCTGCCACAGCGCGATGGTCCCCTTGGAGTCCTCATCGTTCTTCACCAAAGACCCCGCCATATCCACGCGGAATCCGTCGCACCCCAGGGAAAGCCAGAACGCCATCACGTCCTTCATGGCATTTCTCGTGGCCATTGCTCCCTCGGAATCCATGGGCTGCTGCCACGGGCGGTCAGGCTTGTAGAAGCCGTAGTTGAGCGCCGGCTGGTGCGTGAAAAAGTTCACGATACAGCTGCCGTCCCGGTCGGAGATTCCCCGAAGCGAACCGTACCCCGGCGCCTCCTCCCAGACGCTGTCCGTCCAGATATAGCGGTCTGTGAATTCATTTGTCGAGGCTTTCATGCTCTCCGTAAACCACGGATGCTTCCAGGACGTATGCCCGGGAACAAGGTCAAGAAGCACATGCATTCCGAGCTTGTGCGCCTCCGCGAACAGCGTCGCCAGGTCCTCGTTGGTTCCGTACCGCGGCGCCACCTTGTAATAGTCCGAGACATCGTAGCCCGCGTCCCCGAACGGGGAGTCGAAGCAGGGATTCAGCCAAATGGCGTTGCACCCCAGGTTGCGGATATAGGGCAATTTCTCCGTGATCCCGTTGATGTTGCCGATCCCGTCCCCGTCCGTGTCCAGAAAGGACTGCGGGTAAATCTCGTAAAATACGGCGTTTGAAAGCCATTCCGGTCTGTTTCTCATCCTTTGTTCTCCTTGTTAGGCATACTTCTTGGCAATTAACCTACGCCTGCTGCCGCCTTCTCATCACAACTGCCGACGTCCCTGCCACGGACAGGAGAAGCAACGTTGTCCAAAGAATCGGCCGGCCGGAATCGCCTGTGGGCGGACTGTTCTTCACATCTTCCTCAGCCGGAGCTTTCACGATGAGTTTCATCTCGTCCTTCCAGTCGTCAAAGACAACCGTTACGACATGCTCCCCAACGCTTAAACTGTTCAAGGTCTTCGCGTCAAATGCAAGGATGATGCTTCCGGATCTTGCTTCGATCTTGGTATCCTTACCGTCGATCTGAACCCCGACATAGTGTGCAAAGGAATCCTTATCATCTTCGCTGCGATGGTAGATTTTTGTTATATCCTGCTGATTTCCCTGCGTAAACTCTATGGTGTTCCCGCCTTCGACAGTATACTTGATCACATCGCCCTCGGTCGCTCCGCAGATTTCGCAGGTCTTCGGCGTATAGCCGGTAGCAGCCTTCCATGTGTGGCCGGTTGCAGCGATTTCCTTGCCGGTGATCACGTCGCCGCATCTCTCACACTTCTGATCTGCTTCCTTGCCTGCCTTCTCGCAGGAAGGAGTGGCAGCAGAGCCATCAACGGTTTTATAGTCATGTCCGAGAGGTTCGCCGGATGTAAAGGTTTCCGTACTCTTTTCCCCGCACTTGCAGGATTTGTAATAAACCGATGCTTCAGTGCAGTCCGCTGCGGATACCAGGCAGTTCTCATCAACAGTCTCAGTATATACATGGTCGGACCACTGCACATAAAGTGTGAAATCACCTGTGGCCTCGATCGTCGCCTTATCATCGTACGACTCACCTGTTCCATCCTGCTCGGTAGTCCACTTTATAATGGTATGCCCGGGTTTTACAAAAGGATTTGCCGGAAGTGCGCTTGGCAATTCCTCCGTCACCTCAAGTGTCTTTTCTGTTCCTTGGCCGTCGTTTGCATTCAACGTAATCGTGCAGTAGTCCCTTCTTTTTGCCGTGCCGTTGGCAATCTCCTTCGCTGTCGTGCCCCACAGGTAGTATCGGACATCACCGGTGAACGGCGCTTCGATGATATCGGCAAGAGACAGTTCATCTCCATCTTGTGGATTTGGCTCCCCCTCACCATAAAAATCATCAATTGTTCCTCCATTCCCGATACCGGCGCCTGCGCCATAATGATCATTTTCTTTCCCCCCGGCAACGCAAACAACTGCATTTTTTTGAATCTTTATGTTTGCACTATTTTCTCGATCGCATCCGCCGCCGATTCCGGCTCCGCCTTCTTCGCCGCACGCGATGACATTTGCGTTATCGGTAATCGTGATTTCGGTGCCGTCACCGCCATTTCCACCGCCGATTCCCGCTCCGCCGCCTCTGCCGCTTGCGGTAACATTTGCATCCTCGATGATTTTGATTGTTTTCCCCGGACGGTTAAATCCGCCGCCGATGCCCGCTCCACGTTCTCCACCGGTTGCGGTGACATTTGCCTTATCGGTAATCTTGATTTCGATGCCGGACCCACTATATCCGCCGCCAATTCCCGCTCCTTGGAGTCCTCCGTTCGCAGTGACGGTTCCGCCGCTGATGGCGATATTGGAGCCGTCGCCATCCCATCCGCCGCCGATTCCCGCTCCGTGGAGTCCTCCGGTCGCAGTTACGGTTCCGCTGCTGATGGTATTATTGGTGCCGTCGCCTCGTAATCCGCCGCCGATTCCCGCTCCGTAGAGTCCTCCGGTCGCAATGACGGTCCCGCCGCTGATGGTAATATTAGTGCCGGAACCGCCCTCTCCGCCGCCGATTCCCGCTCCGTTTTCTCCACCGATTGCAACAAGCTCACTCGCATCACTCATCGCTGTAATGGTCAGCTGACCTTTGTTTGCTTTTTGAATACCCGCGCGGTTTTTGCCGCCCTTAACCGTATTCTTCCCTTCAAACCGTATTGTCACATTGCCGTCACCCACGATTTGGATTGCATGAAAATCATTCTCCGACACATCGATATTTACATTGCGAAATACCACGGTAACCGCCTTGCCTTCACCTGCGTAAATGGAAATTGAGTTCGTTGTGGCAGTCTTCGAATCGCCTTCGATAACGATTGTCTTCTCAGTCACAGTGCCGGCTTCTTTGTTATTAACATAAACCACATCATCCATGACGGTAATGTATCCGTCGCTAAGGCTAAAGACAGCCTCCTCTTGCGTCTCTTCCTCCTCTGCTCCGCGCGCGGTTCTCCCCGCAACAGGCAGCATAGTGATTGCCAAGGCAAGGCAAAGCAACCATCCGAACGTTTTCTTAAAAAGACGATTCATTTCCACTTCCTCCAATCGATATACGTGTAATCCAACGATTTCAGTGGGATTAGCGCATTTTCGGTAAGCACTGTATTTCAGTATACCACACTTTTTTCATTTTCATACTGTTCTTGCACAAATGTAATGCAAAGAGCTTACTCTATCCAATCACATTCACGGCATTTGTATCGTCTACCGAAACAGTAGGTTTCAGGTTGTTGATATACTCAATATATTGAGCATCTCTGGCTGATTCGGCGAATCCGGCGGTGAATCTGCCGGCGATTTTGACTTAAATTGGGCTTTCGTGAAATTAAGTCAAAGAAAATTACTCGCGACTTTGACTTGAATCGCGCTTTTCTGAAATTAAGTCAAAAGAAATGCCCCGCAGCTTTGACTTAAATCAGGCATTTCTGGAATCAAGTCAAAAGAAATGCCCCGCGGCTTTGACTTGAATCGCGCTTTTCTGAAATCAAGTCAAAAGAAATGCCCCGCGGCTTTGACTCGAATCGAGTTTTTCTGAAAATAAGTCAAAAGAAATGCCCCACGGCTTTGACTTGAATCAGGCTTTTCTGAAATAGAGTCAAAAAGAAGCGCCCCCGGTCTCCCGGAAGCGCCCCTTGCAAAGGCACCCGCCGCAAAAAGCAACATTTGGATGAACGACATATTTTTTTGATGAACGACATAAATTGTGATAGTTCAGCGATTTTTCTTGCCAAAAAAGGGGGCGTCGCTTGGACGTCCCCTCAGACGAAATACACTTGTTAAACCCCGGCATTTCTCAAAACTACCATTCCCCTTCTGCCAGCGCTTCCCCGAGCTTAAACACCGCCTTGCACTCCTCGGGAAATTCCGTCTCATGCCGCTGCTGCTTTGCCTCCGGATTGAAGAACGACCACGGCCAGTCGGTCTTTGAGTAGTCTGCGAGCTGGAGCGTGTCGCCGCTCACAAAAGTCCTCGTCGGCCCGACAAAGCTCTCGAGCGTCCGCCGGTAATCCGCCAACATGGTCTGGTAGGCATTTGCCGGAGCATTGCTCGTCATGATGAGCAAAACCGGCACCGTGCTCTGCCTGCAGCACGCGTCTCCGCGTTGTAGGTGAGGCTTTGGAAAATGAGCCGCTCATACAGCGCCCGGAAGGACGCCGTCATCTGGCTCAGGTAGTTCGGCGAGCCGATGATCAGGCCGTCCGACTCGCGGATGGCATCCAGCACCGGCGTCAGCCCGTCCCGGCAAATGCACCGCCCCTTGTTGGCCTCCTTCTTGCACCCAAAGCACGAAATGCAGCCCGTATACCGCTCCAGCCGAAAGAGATCAAACCTCTCTACGCTCGCCCCGGCAGCTTCCGCCCCCTTCGCAGCCTCCGCCAGCAGCGTGTCCGTATTCCACCCCTTCCTCGGCCCCGCATTCACTATAACGATTTTCTTTTCCATGTTCCTTCTCCTTTTTTATCTTCTACGTCTTCATAAAAATTCTTGTTACTGTGTCAGAATATAAATAGTTCTAATCAAGCAGAGATTTCTACCCAGATATAGTATTATAGGCTTGAGGCGGAACTCATTATGTCACGTAAACACGATTTTTTAGCTGACAAGCCCCTATAATCCGTGTTCTTCAAGTTCGTTCATTCCTCATCATCAGAATCACGTGCGGCGGCGACTAATTCCATCATCTGTTGTGCATATGTATCTCCATCAATTTCTTCATCTTCATATTGCCTCATTAACTCGTCAATCTGTTCTTGCAATTCTTTTCTTGTCATCTCTTTTTCCCCTCCTAAACCATGGTTTCGTTCTCAAAGCATACAGTAATACATGTTTTACAAGTGTAATACGCTCTTTTTAACTGTTCGGCGGTTCAGTTGCTTCATCCTCGTTTGAGTGCGAAGCGTCATATTCCTTAATGCCATTAACTATTTCTTCCTTTGCCTCCTCCACTGCACGCTCGGACTCTAACCGTTTCTTTCTAAAATGATTAACCAACGCCACAATACCCCTTTCAATCCCGATAGCAATTGCCGACGCAGCAATCACCACAGGCACCATATCTGAGTGGCCTTCTGAACGTCCAAGCTTTCTACTTTCTTCCTCAAGCATATTTACAAACGCCTCCGGTCCTCCTGCAGCCTTTGCAGCCTTCGACATATCCGAATAATCCCATGACATGAGCACTACCTCCTTGATCTTTTTTGAACTAACAACACTGTTTTGGGCTACTTTCCCAAGGTTATTTACAACGTCTTTATGCTACATCGAACAACCTGCAACAATCATCAAAAAAACAATTATCCCATAAATCCACAACACTATAAGGCTGTGAAAACAACCTTATACTTCAATTATATCCCAATCCTCAATACATTCTTCGCAGAAGTCCTCACCGGCCTCTTCAAGATAACCTCTTCCCTGCGAATAATCTGATGCACATTGTCCTGCTGCAATCTCTGCTTCTTCTTCAGTATCAAATACTTCATCAAGCAGGTTTTCATCTGTTGTTCCGTCATCAAAATAGAAAATAACTCTGTAACCCATGTTCACCTCCACGGTCATCATCTGACCACATAAAACCCAACAACTGTCCCTGAACCATTTGTTCCTGTCGAGACATTCCCTCCTACAGTCTTCCGTTCATCAGGAAGAACAACACTACCAGTTGCGTTACAATAATCATCGGTACTCCTACAGCAAAATAATCCTTGCTAGTTTTGTGATTGAACAAATACATAGCTATTATTGCTCCGATGGAACCTCCTGCAAATGCCAAGCCGAGTAACGTGACTATTCTGATTCGCGACATTCCTTCGATGGCAGCAAGTTTATCAAATCCATATACAAGAAACGATATGATATTAATAATCAACAGGTAATGAAGGAGTGCCGGTCGACTTGCAAAGAAGCTCCAAAACGCGAACGTCAGAGTTTTCTCAAGGTGCCCTTTGTAGATTAAAACAACAACAACTTGGATAACGAACACACAACTGACAAACACACGTGACATCATGTTCCCTTTACAGGCATGTCGGTCAAAGAGCAATATGGCAACGATAATTCCTAACGATCCACCAATAATCGCCGTGACTGTTAACCATAAGTCAATCTGCCCGAACTCCGTATAGGAATACAGTCCCATATTAATCAGATACAACACAAAACCAATGATGTTTACAATTAACAGGTACTTCTCAAATCCGTCCATAAGTCTTTCCCTTTCTACTATAACGCATCAGGTCAGTAGAACGTTAGTTGCATCTGCTATAAGTATAGCATTCATTTATGCTTATCGCATCTTTGTGCTCTCGGCATCATCAACACTTATTGCGACTCAATTAATCAAAATCGCAATAAGTGTCGTATTCTTTTACTTCGCTACGGATTATCGTTTGCTAATTTTTCTCTTTACACTCGTTGGGTAAAAACTACTCTATCAACTTGCTTTAGTGTCGACAAGAAGATCTCGGCTTTCTCTGTTGATTATCTCGAGTCTCATTCGAGCACTTTCCATCTCCGAAAGGAGCACGTCTTTCCACATTTCATCACGGCAATTGTCAAGCACATACTGTCGCATGTTAGCCAACTGATTAATTGTCAGTGTCGCCTGGTTCTGAATCTTTACCATTTGCTCTTTGTTCAACATGGCGTTACCTCCGCTTTTCAACCCTTAGGATTGAACTTGACACTATTTCGATTGCTGCAAGTTGATATTACAACATATAACTGTTCTTGTCAAGCATCTTTTTGATTTTTGATACATTTTGTATCAATTTTCAAAGATGTGCTTGTTGGTGTAAAAAAACTGGGGTCGTGTAATTCCACAGCCCCAGATTTTTCACTGTTCAGCAGTTTCTACTATTTCGCATGTTTAGCTTGTTCACCAAAAAACAAATTCAGATTAGTTCCTCGATGCAGGGAATTGTAGCCCTTCTGAATCTCCATGCAGGATTCTTCATAGGTTCCGCCAAAAGCAATACCCTCTTTAAAGAATGACTCCGTCAAGCACTGTGGTGTTCTTAGGCACTTGTCACTGAATGTTTTTGCATCCCATCCTTTTGATTTTCGATTGGAATTCGGCTTATTAAACAGTACATGATCCATATCGCGAGAAGCGTAATAGAGACTATAGTTAATACCAGCGATTTTATCTACAGCCATTAACCGTCTTAATACCCGTTGCTTCTTATTATTTCTTCCTGCAATTCCATCAACATTTGAAGTAATTATACTGGTGTCCGTATAATATGGCTCCGGATAATCTCCCCTTTCTATTCCATCTCTCGGAATGAATGCACCATCCATATCAACCACATGCACTATTTCTTGGATATCTTGGGGCTTTATTCCACTAAATAATCCTTCCTGCGGGTCCCTGCGAAATTGATTAACAACCTCTTCTATTCGGTGAACGATATTTCCTTCATGTGTGTTTTTATCCGCTGTAATATCGTTCTTAACAAGCTTTGTTCTACAATCATATTTCCCACGATATGCATCAAAATAAGGCGTTCGGAGAATAGCTTCAATCTCTTGTTTATCGTTAAATCCTTCAACCACAAAAAGGATGAACTTTTTCGCCATGAGCATCTTCACCCCTCCTCTCCAACATGACCCGCACGATAAAACGCCAAGTCAATTTCAAAACGATCGGTAGGGTTATAAACTTGTTCCTCGATGCCCCCTAGTATAATCTGTCGAAAGTATGTGTCACGTAGATTACTATTTCCACGATTAGGAATTCGAATAAAGTTCTTTTCAGGATTAGTTGTTGTAAACAAGACAAATTTGGACGGTAACACTTCCAAGGGCCGAAGATTGTGCGCCGTAAATACTATCTGACCACATGCGGATTCCGAAAGCACCTTAAGGATTTCTCCCAACAGGTATTCAAATATCCCCGCATCAATTTCATCTATTACCACAGTAACCGAAGGATCGTTATAAGCCGCGATTAATAGAATCATTATAGACACAATCTTTTTGATTCCATCCGACTCCATGCCTAGCGGCATCTTCGTCCCATTCCGGCAAGAAAACAACTCAATTGCTATGCTGTTTGGATAAGGAACGAAAAATGTATTGCTATCCGGTTGTACTTCCTGTACCTCAATTGTTAAGCCTGGGACTACTTTTGATAATACAATTCCTATTTGATTAATGGTATCTCTCACCCGAGGAAACACTTCCTTGGGAACACAATTAACTGCATCACGCTGCAGATTGATTCGATACGGTGTATATCTATCATCCACTCTATTCTTACGAATCATCACCAATGGAATGTTGCCACCATAAACCAATCCAGTTGTCGATGTACCAATTACGTGAAAACACTCAACGGAAAACCATCTCAGCGATCTCAAAACAACCATGGGCGTTGAAAACACTGTAAAATAAAAGAACTTTTCAGCTTCTTCATCGCTCAGTTCGTCATCACTATTCTCAACAGAATTAATTAAATCAGACAAGGTGTCATGAGAGAAAAACTCTTCCGTTGTTTTCTTCACGAATTGCTCTGATTCCATATCCTTAACAAATGGCTCCAACAATTCCTGAAATTCCTTCATAAAAAGGAATGAAGCTCCCATTTGCGAAGCCTTCTTCTTGAGCTCAACTGCTTTAGCCATGTTGGCCTTATCATCATTGAGCAATATCATATACTTTTGTTTACTTCCAAAGGCAATCCCCATATCATCACTTTGAGTTTTTCTTGTATCAAACCAAACTTGTTTTGCAACCACTACTTTTCCCTCTGGGGTACTCAAGCGGAACTTGACAACTTCATTTTCAATCGCTAATCCAGCAAACGATTCCTTCGCATCTGTAGGGTTCAATTTAACAACATCAAAATTATAATATGCCTCAACCATAAGCGCAGTATCGGGTTTAATCTCTTTGCCTTCACTTTCCACTAAAGATACAGTAAGCAAGAAAGACACTTCAAAGCTGCTTTTTTCGGTCCCAAGGCGTATTGTTTTTTCGTCTTCTCGAGTTAGTTGTTCTCCAGACATCACTCTCTTAATCAAATTCAATGCCATTATTACAGACGTTTTTCCAGACCCATTTTGACCATAGATTCCAAGAATCGAAGGACTGTTGTTCAAAACAGCCTCATAATCAGAATTCGGGAAAGCAATACTGGCGTGCTTAATACTTCGAAAGTTTTCCAATGTTAACTTTGTGATACGTACATCAAGCATGTTTGAGATTAATCTCATAATCCGATTCCTCCGTAAAGAACAAGTCACTGCATTAGTATTGGCTTCAAATCCGTTAAATAGGATTCTATAAATAAGTATATCACTGTTCAAATGTTCTGTCAATCGTAAATTGGATAAATGATACATTTTGTATCAATTTTGTATTGTTTTATCGCATCCCCATCTCCCTCTTCCTCTCCGTCTGCCTCACATACGCCTTCCTATCCATTGCCTGTCTCTGGTTGCCGACCGGCCGCTTATCCTCGAACACCTTGCTCACACGGTAAAGAAAACTCTCAATACTTCGAAACGATGGCGAATCGCCTTCGCTGCCATCATATGCTCCCGACTCAATCGCGCCAGACTCACGATGTTCCCTCTCAATCCTCTCAATCGCCTTCTCCAACTCCTGCTGATCGTCCCGATCCACAACCTCTCCATCCAGCGTACCCGTTCCGCTCCTTCCCGGACCGGAAAACATCCCCTGGCCTCCAACCATCTCCGCCATCTCGGCAACATCCCCCATCTCCACCGCCGCCTTCAGCACCGCATTCTTAATCGGCCGGAAGGCCTCATTTTCCGAAGGAGGCTCCTTCGGAGGGCAATTATTCGTGTAGGTCGCGATGATTGCACACTTCTGTTGGTACCAAAGCTCATACAGTTCCGCGACCTTCGGGTGCTTCGCGAGGCGGTCGACGACCTCGTCCACAAGATTCTTCACGTCCTTCGGCATGTAGCCGTACTTGAGCCTGCCCTTCTGCGGGAGACGACGATGGATCTCCGTCAGCCGAGGGATGAGATCCGCGAACTCGCCGGTGGACTGCGGGAGGGCGCGGAGCTTGCGCGTGTAGGCGTCGGCCATTTGTCGCAGGTCGTTGCGCAACTTCGTCTGCTCCTTGTAGATTTCCATCAGGTCCAGTTGGAAGATTTCGGCGGCAAATGCGCTCTTGATGTCGTCGATGCCGTACCGGGTGAGGTAGCCCTCCGTGCCGGCGCTATAGGCGACCATATGGATGTGCGGGTGATGCCACTCGTTGTGAAAGGCGGCGTACCACTGCAGGTCCTGCTCTGGAATCTTCATCGCCTGCGCGATAGTGCCGGCTTTGGCGCGGCAGAGGGTGCGCCAGCTTTCGGCGGTGTCGTAAACGAGGCGCTCCGCGTCGGGGCGACGCAGGGAAAATACGAGCGTCCACACATTTCCCGGATGCTCCGAGACGGCATTCGCCACCTTCGGCAGATCGATCGGCTCGTCCGTTTGGGTGAAGAGGCCGTGGTCGCCGATCTTCTCCACGTGGGGGCGCTCCGCGATGTACTGCAGGTAAATGTCCGGCTTGCCGACGTGCAGTAGGTACTCCGCTCCGCGGGTGATGAGTTCGGAGATGCCCCGGAACGTCCCCATTCTGCCTTTCCTGCTCGACCAGATTCATGTACAGTCGATTTCATCCGGTCGGGGATATCCCAGGCTCGCAGTCAACGACCCTTGCGCATCACCATCGATTAGTAAAACCCTTTTCCCATGTCTGGCGAGTCCGATCCCCAAGTTGGCAACCGTGGTTGTCTTAGCAACCCCACCCTTTTGATTTCCGGCTATGATTACCTTACACATATGTACATCCTCCTTTGCGGGTAAACAAAAAAGAGACTAAACAAAGTTTCCATTCGGAAAAGTTGTTTAGTCTCTCTGAAAGAATTCGATTTTGTTCTCAGGTTCTCAGATGTATATTTCCATCCTCAAACCTGTAAACTTAGGCATTCCATACTCGGGATGAGTCGCAAGAAATGCTCTCACATCATCCTCCGTAGCCTCTAAAGTACAAAAATGTATGTACTTTTGAGTACCTACTTCCCACCTTCCTTGATAGCGGCTTGTGCTGCTGCCAGTCTTGCGATCGGCACGCGGAACGGCGAGCAGGATACATAGTCGAGACCGATCTGGTGGCAGAACTCAACGGAGGTCGGGTCGCCGCCGTGCTCACCGCAGATACCGCAGTGGAGTGCGGGGTTGACGCCCTTGCCGAGGGTGACAGCCATCTTCATGAGCTTGCCTACGCCGTCCTGATCGAGCTTTGCGAACGGGTCGCTCTCGAAGATCTTCTGATCGTAGTAGCCGCCGAGGAATTTGCCGGCGTCGTCACGGGAGAAGCCGAAGGTCATCTGGGTGAGGTCGTTGGTACCGAAGCAGAAGAACTCAGCCTCGGTTGCGATCTCGTCAGCCGTGAGGGCTGCACGAGGAATCTCGATCATGGTGCCTACATGGTACTTAAGGTTTGCACCTGCGGCCTTGATCTCCTCATCGGCGGTCTCAACGACTACCTTCTTAACGTTCTTAAGCTCCTTGACTTCGCAGATGAGCGGGATCATGATCTCGGGCTCAAGCGTCCAGTCGGGATGAGCATTTTTCACTTCGATAGCGGCGCGGATGACTGCCTTGGTCTGCATCTTTACGATCTCGGGGTAGGTGACCGCGAGACGGCAGCCTCTGTGGCCCATCATCGGGTTGAACTCGTGGAGGGACTCGCAGATTGCCTTGATCTCCTCTACGGTCTTGCCCTTCGCGTCAGCGAGCTTCTTGATGTCCGCCTCCTCGGTGGGAACGAACTCATGGAGCGGCGGATCCAGGAAACGGATCGTTACCGGGTTGCCCTCAAGCGCCTCGTAGAGCGCCTTGAAGTCGCTCTGCTGGTAAGGAAGGATCTTCTCGAGTGCTTCCTCACGCTCCTCGCAGGTGTCGGAGCAGATCATTTCGCGGAAAATGGCGATTCTCTCCGGATCGAAGAACATGTGCTCGGTACGGCAGAGGCCGATACCCTCGGCACCGAGCTCGCGGGCCTTCTTCGCATCGCGAGGGGTGTCGGCGTTCGTGCGAACGGAGAGCTTGCGGTATTTGTCAGCCCATGCCATAACGCGGCCGAACGTGCCGGCGATCTTCGCGTCTACGGTCGGGATGATTCCCTCATAAATGTTGCCGGTGGTTCCGTCGATGGAGATCTCGGATCCCTCAACGAACTTCTTGCCTGCCAGAGTGAAGGTCTTATTTTCCTCATCCATCACGATGGCGTCGCAACCGGATACACAGCAGGTTCCCATACCGCGGGCAACAACGGCTGCGTGGCTGGTCATACCGCCGCGGACGGTCAGGATACCCTGAGCGGCCTTCATACCGGTGATGTCCTCAGGCGAGGTCTCAAGACGAACGAGAACGACCTTCTCGCCTCTTGCATTCCAGGCCTCAGCGTCGTCAGCGGTAAATACAACCTTACCGCAGGCCGCTCCGGGCGAAGCGCCCAGACCCTTGCCGATCGGCGTAGCTGCCTTCAGTGCCTTCGCATCGAACTGCGGGTGAAGGAGCGTGTCGAGGTTTCTCGGGTCGATCATCGCAACAGCCTCTGCCTCGGTCTTGTGTCCCTCGTCAACGAGGTCGCAGGCGATCTGAAGGGCAGCCTGTGCGGTGCGCTTGCCGTTACGGCACTGGAGCATGTAGAGCTTCTGGTTCTCTACGGTGAACTCCATATCCTGCATGTCATGATAGTGGTTCTCGAGGATGTCACAAACCTTGACGAACTCGGCGTATGCCTCCGGGAACTCCTGCTCCATCTGGGTGATCGGCATAGGAGTACGAACGCCGGCAACTACGTCCTCGCCCTGCGCGTTCTTGAGGAACTCGCCCATGAGCTTCTTCTCGCCCGTTGCGGGGTCGCGGGTAAATGCAACACCGGTGCCGGACTGCTCGTTCAGGTTGCCGAATACCATCGGCATTACGTTGACTGCGGTACCCCAGCTGTAAGGGATATCGTTGTCGCGGCGATATACGTTTGCACGAGGGTTGTCCCAGGAACGGAACACGGCCTCGATAGCCAGCTTGAGCTGTACAACCGGATCGGACGGGAAATCCTCACCGAGCTGCTTCTTGTACTCTGCCTTGAACTGCTCGGCAAGCTTCTTGAGATCGGCAGCGTCGAGCTCGATATCGAACTTCACGCCCTTCTCTTCCTTCATCTTGTCGATCAATACCTCAAAATACTTCTTGCCGACTTCCATTACGACGTCCGAGAACATCTGGATGAAACGGCGATACGAGTCATATACAAAACGCTCGAACTTCGGATCCGGGTTGCCGGCGATCATTGCGGCAACAACCTCGTCGTTCAGACCGAGGTTAAGAATCGTGTCCATCATACCGGGCATGGAAGCTCTCGCTCCGGAGCGAACCGAAACAAGCAAAGGATTCTTGAGATCGCCGAACTTCTTGCCGTTGATCTCCTCCATCTTCTTTACGCCTTCCATGGCCTGCGCCATGATTTCGTCGTTAATCTTTCTTCCGTCCTCGTAGTACTGCGTACAAGCTTCCGTGGTGATCGTGAAGCCCTGCGGTACCGGAAGACCGATGTTCGTCATTTCCGCGAGGTTGGCACCCTTGCCGCCGAGCAGATTTCTCATGTCGGCATTACCCTCGGTAAATGCGTATACCCATTTCTTAGCCATATATCTATGACCTCCTCTTGATTTTTCGCTGTCCACAATCCTTCATCCGATCTAAAAAACGCAGCAAGATTTTCCCTTCCCCGTTATCGTAAACACGCAAAAGAAACGCCTGTGGACAGCCGTTGTAGAGATTTTAGCACACGAACCCCTTATTGGCAAGGATTTTTCGCTTTGAGCGCACTTTTCGTACGCCCTCACGAAAACCTTGTCCGCGCTGTCCGATTAGTTGTCAATATGCACACAAAAAGCGCCCTCCGGACATGCCGGAGAGCGCCTGTTTTCTCTTGTTTTCGCGATCAGCGGAAAATCAGCGATACGAACTATTCGCGGTCGGCGGAAAACCGACCGTAGAAACTTTTCGCGATCAGCGGAAAATCAGCGATACGAACTATTCGCGGTCGGCGGAAAACCGGCCGTAGAAACTTTTCGCGATCAGCGGAAAATAAGCGGCAGGAACTCGTGGATGCAGCGTCTCCAGACGGTCCAGTCGTGACCGCCGGGATAGGTGCTGCGGATCATGTTGAGGTTCTTATCCGCCAAGAATGCATCGTCCGCATCGAAGGCGTTAAAGTACTGGTCTTCGGTGCCCATGGCGCGGTAGAATACGCGGTAGGTCTCCTTGAACTTCTCCGCGTCGTCGAGGATCTCGAGCCAGGGCTGCGGCATGTTGCCCCAAGGCGCGCGCAGGAAACCGCTGAAGAGGCCGGCGTAGCCGAACAGATCAGGGTTCGACAGCGTCGTGATGCTGGTCTGGAAACTTCCCATGGAAAGTCCTGCCATGGCGCGGTTCCACTTGTCCGTAAGGACGTTGTAGCGGCCCTCGATGTAGGGGATGATGTCCTTGAGGAAGACGTCGAGGAATACCATGCGGGTCATCGGGCTCTTCTCGGCGGGCTCCATCAGCTGCGTCATGCCGCAACACATAACAATGAGCATCTCCTTCATCTCGCCCTTGTTCAAAAGCTCATCGGCGATGCGGCCCACATGCCCCTGGAAGGTCCAGCCGATCTCGTTCTCGCCGTAACCGTGCTGCAGATAGAGCACGGGGTATTTCTTGTTCGGGTCGTACTTCGGCGGCGTGTAAACAAGGCAGATTTCAAACTTGCCGGTCACCGAAGACTTCACATAGTGGCGCGTCACGGCGCCGTGGGGAATGTCCGTGAGGCCGTCCCAGGTGATGTCCTCGACCGGAATGTCCATAAAATTCATCGGTCTGCAGCAGCCGTAGCCGATGGGAAGATAAGGATTGAGCACGTCCGCGCCATCGATTTTGAGGAAGAAATACTGGAACCCGCGCCCCATATCGAAGGTGCCCTCCCAGTAGCCGTCCTCCTTCTTCTCAAACGCCTGCGTCTTGCCGAACTGGTCGATCAAAACTTCTTTTGCATTGGGCGCGATAATGCGCATTGTCACTCTGCCGTCGGGCAGAATCTCATATCCCTGGTTGCCGTCGCGATTCGGCTCTCCGAAGATCGGATCGAACGAAAGCGCGGTGTCAAGCGGCCATACTTTAGCCATGGTTGTAAACCCTCCGTTTGTTTCATTTTTCCTTGTTTGTCACTGCTTTTCGCGGGAGATGCACCCGCCCTTCCGGGTCGGTCTTCCATCGAAGAAGCGTACAAGACATTTTACCGCATTTTGGGGGATGTTACAACCGGATATTGCGGTGAAAAGGGGCTTTTGCGCCGGGGAGCGGCGCGAATTAATGACTTTTGCTCTGCGCCTGCGCGGAATTAATGTCTTTTGCTCTGCGCCTGCGCCGAATTAATGACTTTTGCTCTGCGCCTACGCCGAATTAGTGGTTTTTGCTCTGCGCCTGCGCCGAATTAATGACTTTTGCACTCCGCCTGCGGCGAATTAGTGGTTTTTGCTCTGCGCCTGCGGCGAATTAGTGGTTTTTGCTCTGCGCCTGCGCCGAATTAGTGGTTTTTGCTCTGCGCCTGCGCCGAATTATCGTCTTTTGCATGATGATTTCAGACTAATCACCGAAAAACTCAGGATTAGTCCGTACAGGTCAGGAAAATATCGGTTTGGCAACTTGCTTTACATCTTAGAACTTAGGACTAATCCTCGTTTTGTCCGATTTAGTACGTATACGCTCTGTCTTTTTAATGTCTTTCCAACATAGCCATACCGACTAAAGCCCGCAGAATAATTGATTAGTCTGAAATCAACCGACATAAACCTCGCAAAAACAGTATCCGTCTTTCGCCGGCGCACAGCAAACCTATATCCGTCTTTCGCCGGCGCACAACAAGCCTATATTCGTCCTTCGCCGGCGCACAACGCCCCGCCCTCCGCGGACCACCCCCGCCAAACGCCGGAATTACCGTCTGTCACAGAAGCCAATACAGGAACCATCACCTGTCACAGAAGCCAGCGCCGGAACCATCACCTGTCACAGAAGCCAGCGCCGGATTTGACGTTCAATCGTGGGATAAACCAGCGGGCTGCTGTTGCATTCCTCTGTGAGGATCAGGTTCTCACCGGGGAAATAGCCGGCGGCCTCGTACTGAGAGCGCTTACGCATGGCTGAAGCAGCATAATCCGGATCTCCCATTTTGCCGAAATGTTCCCAGAAAAAAACGCGCCTTGTCCGGACGTTCAAGCACCGGAAATCCGGGCGCACGCAGCTGCCGTCCGGGAGAAGCAACGGGGCCTCGTACTGGTAGGGAATCCCGAACGAATGCAGCGCCTCCGCGATCATCCATTCGGATTTGGAGCGGACGGTTTCACCGCCGGATGTCGTGTGAATCTTGTTTTCCGAGAAGGTTTCCAGCGGGGCGAAAGTTTCCGCGCAGAACTCTTGCCTGATGATCTCGTCGGGAAGGATCCACGGCTCGATCAAGGCTCTGCGCCCGGGACGGATGCTCTCATACGTTTCGCGGATTCCGACCATGCACATGTCCGGGGATTTCAGGCGGCGGGTCAAGTCGGACAGCTCTTTCCGGGCAAGTTCAAGAAGCTTCTCGCGATACTCATTTTCCGCCTTTTGCCTGGCTTTCCCGAGCTCATGCTTCGCTAAATACTTCCACGCGCCGTCCTTCTGCTCTCTCCAATAGTACTGAAACGTCCTTCCGCAACGGCTCACCCGCAAGCTGCCTTGCGGATTTGCCGAACGCTCCGGCCGGATGTCCTGCACAAACTGTTCAAGCAGGCTCTTTCTCTCGCGCAAAGCGAGGAATATGCTCTCCCGGTTTTGATTCAGCAAAAAGCACCGCTGCTCCAGCAGGCGATTTTGCATTCTGCTTCTTGTGTCCCGGCCAATCCTCTCCGTCGACTTGCTTTCTTCCTGCTTTTCCGGGCGCCTGCGCCCGTTCTTGGTTTTCTTTTGTTCTTTCCCGTTCATGGTCAACCTCTTTCTTCTCCGGCGACGGACGTCAAAGCTTCTGGAAAGTCTTGCGTTTCTTTCGGCGCAACCCGCAGCCGGCGGAAGCCGCCCCTTCTGCCCGTCTTCCCCGTCAGTATAACCGCTGCTGGCCGAACCGTACAATTAGAACGCAAGGTCTCTTTTTTGTGCACAATTCAAAAAAACAGGGCCTGCGGAAAATTCCGAAGCCCTGATTTTTGTTCTGAATCATCAAATACACAATTTCAATCTGTAAACCGCATTTGCGCTTACCACTCAGGTCGCAAACCTCCCTTCGGTCGGTTCGCTCCCTGTCCGTGCGCTCGGCACACACGCCGCGGACTTCGTCCGCTTTCGGTTTGACTCTATGACTCGCCGGGAACTATATGTTCCCGCGAGTCATCTCGCAAACCCCGCCTGCCTCAGCAGGCGTGTGTGCTCTCGCTTACCACTCAAACTTCTGTGCAAAATACGCCTTCAGATCCTCGATCTTCACGCGCTCCTGCTCCATGGTGTCGCGGTCGCGAACCGTGACGCAGCCGTCATTTTCCGAATCGAAGTCGTAGGTGACGCAGAACGGCGTACCGATCTCGTCCTGACGACGATAGCGCTTGCCGATGTTGCCACGGTCGTCGTACTCGCAGTTGTAGTACTTCGAAAGCTCGGCGTAGATCTTGTCGGCGCCGTCGGCAAGCTTCTTGGAAAGCGGCAGAACGCCGATCTTAACCGGTGCAAGTGCCGGATGGAAGTGCAGCACGGTACGGACGTCGCCCTCCGCAAGCTCCTCCTCGTCGTATGCGGCGCAGAGGAATGCGAGCACAACGCGGTCGGCGCCGAGCGACGGCTCTACAACGTAAGGCGTGTAGCGCTGCTGCTTCTCGTCGTCAAAGTAGGTGAGGTCCTCACCCGAGGTGTTGATGTGCTGCGTGAGGTCGTAGTCGGTACGGTCCGCGATACCCCAAAGCTCGCCCCAGCCGAACGGGAACAGGAACTCGATGTCGGTCGTGCCCTTCGAGTAGAAGCAAAGCTCCTCGGGAGCGTGGTCGCGAAGACGCATCTCGTCCTCCTTGATGCCGAGGGACAGGAGCCAGTCGCGGCAGAACGCGCGCCAGTACTGGAACCACTCAAGGTCGGTGCCGGGCTCGCAGAAGAACTCAAGCTCCATCTGCTCGAACTCGCGGGTACGAAACGTGAAGTTGCCGGGCGTGATCTCGTTGCGGAAGCTCTTGCCGATCTGGCCGATACCGAACGGGATTTTCTTGCGGCTCGTGCGCTGAACGTTTTTGAAGTTTACAAAGATACCCTGAGCGGTCTCGGGGCGAAGATAAACAGTGTTCTTCGCATCCTCGGTAACGCCCTGGAAGGTCTTGAACATCAGGTTGA
>JAEEGK010008899.1_pt1 | contig 23594 bp, 17 predicted proteins | sample 8958771 | NCBI WGS metagenome assembly JAEEGK01 (sample SAMN16246547, study PRJNA631951) | gut metagenome | biome: gut microbiome; feature: rumen; material: SC-attached | host: Bos | place: Iran: Karaj | collected 2018-10
TATGTTTTCCTGACATAGGTCGGACAAAGAAGTACAAAGCGGCAACAGGTGTTACAGCGAAAAGTTTTTGGTTGCAAGTGTCCGTTAAATGATGTATACTGAATCCAGTTTAAGTTTTTATAACACCTACGGAGGCATTGCGATGGTTGAAGCAACGAGCTGTGGCGGTGTTGTTATTTTTAGAGGAAAGATACTTCTTCTGTACAAGAATTACAAAAACAAGTATGAAGGATGGGTTCTCCCGAAAGGGACGGTTGAACCGGGTGAAGAGCATGAACAGACAGCTCTTCGAGAGGTTAAGGAAGAAACGGGAGCTGTCGGAACGATCGTTAAATACGTCGGTAAAAGTTCATATACGTTTTCTACTTCACAGGACACGGTATCAAAGGATGTACACTGGTATCTGATGGCATCCGAAAGCTACTATAGCAAACCGCAAAGAGAGGAATACTTCATGGATTCCGGTTACTACAAGTATCATGAAGCGCTTCACCTCTTAAAATTTGCCAATGAAAAACAGATCCTTGAGAGAGCATATGCAGAATACATTGAGCTTAAGAAAAAGGGACTGTGGGGCAAGAAAGAAGCATAGGATATTAAAAAAAATCCCGTTTGAAACGGGATTTTTTGTTTAGTCATTTTTTTGTTCATCCGTAAGCTTGTGACGCGGATTTGCTTTTACGATCTTTGCGGCTTTTGCAAGCTCGGACATTACGGTTGTTTCGAACTGATAGTCAAACTCGCAGAGTTTGGTCATGAGTTCGCCTTCTGAAGAAACCACGTACTTGGGCTTTAATCTGTTCAGGGCGTACGACATCATGTCAAGACGACATTGATCGCATTTACAACAATCAAGGGTAGAAGATATTTCATTGTAAACAAGCATTACATAATCTTCCGTTAAGTTACGCAATACGATCTCCATACGCTACCTCCTTTATCGAAGCAGATAACCATACGGTCATTGAACAGGAGAAGACCTGTTTTGACACGTAAAACCCATGTGTTTTACCCACTGCAGGGTAAAAAAATGCTGGTGGCGGGACTTGAACCCGCACGAAGTTGCCCCCGACAGATTTTGAGTCTGTTGCGTCTGCCATTCCGCCACACCAGCGACGGGTAGTATATTACCACAAACACCGTCGAAATTCAACTTCTTTTTAAAGAATTTCCCTTGCAAATGTGATGGTCAAATTTTATAATCTAAGCTATGAAAAAGCATGCAGGTAACAAAAAAATAAAGCCTTTTATTCCCGGTGACTGTCGGGAGGTTCAGAAGCTGAACGGAGATTTTATCCGGGGAAAGCTTCCCTTTGAGACGGCACTTGCCTTCACCAAACATGTACGTAACTGTGCCGAATGCATGGAAGAGCTGAAAGCTTACTACATGTTTTATACGGCTGTCCGTTACCTTAATGAGAAGGATGCGGGAGACATGCCGCAGAATGTGGAGAGCATGCTGAAAGGGATCGAAAACGAAGCAATCTATGAGAGAAACAGGAAAAGGAACATCTGGGTGGCCCTTATCGCGTTTTCCGCAGCTCTCATCATCTTCGCCGTTCTTTTGTTTAATGAAAACATCTTTTAAGGAGCAACAGATTTTATGGATAAGATCGTACTTATAGACGGTAACAGCATTTTGTGCAGAGCCTACTTCGGACTGTCGGATCTCACCACATCAAAGGGAGTACACACAAATGGTGTTAAAGGCTTTCTGAATATCCTTTTCAAATTGCTGGAAGAAGAAAAACCCAAATATATGGGCATCGCTTTTGACCTTCCGGAACCCACCTTCAGACATCTTAAGTTCAAGGAATACAAAGCACAAAGAAAACCTATGGACGAAGCGCTGCTGTCACAGTTTCCCATACTTGAAAACCTGCTTCGGGCCATGGGCATTTTTGTAATGGAAAAGGCCGGGTTTGAAGCGGACGATCTCATCGGAACCGCTGCGACGATCTGTGCGGAAAAAGGACTTGACGTTTCTGCTGTTTCCGGTGATAAGGATCTTTTACAGCTTGCAACCGACAGGATCAAAGTCAGGATACCCACCACAGCAAAAGGGCAGACTGTGATCAAGGATTACAATAATGAGGAATTCGCCGCAGAATTCGGCTTGGAAAAGCCTTCTATGATCATCGATCTGAAGGCGATCATGGGAGATTCTTCGGACAATTACAAAGGCGTTGAAGGTATCGGAAAGGTGGGAGCCACAAAGCTGCTTCAGGAATTCGGATCCCTTGACGGTATCTATGAAAATCTTGATAAGATAAAAGGGGCAAATCACGACAAGCTTGAAAAGAGCAAAGATGAGGCCTATTTCTGCCGCTGGCTTGCAACCATCAAAACAGACTGTGATTTCGGCTTTGATCTTGAAAAAGCGGAGCTCGGAAACATTTTCACCCCGGAAGCATATGCCCTGTTTAAAGAACTTGAATTTAAATCCTTTCTGGGGAGATTCTCGGAAGAGACCAGAAGCGAGAGTACAGCGGTTTCGTCAGGGAATGTCAGTCTTCCCGAGCCTCCTCTTAAGGTCATAAAAGATGCATCTGACTTTGCTTCCGCTTTTGATGAACTTGAAAAAGAAGAAGGAGGATTCATCAGCCTGTCTTTTGCCGCTTCCGATAATGAGGACGGCTTCAGCAAAGAGGTTGTTGCGGCTGCCCTTGAATGCGGCAGCAAGGCTTTTTGTTTGATCACATCCGGAAAAGATGAGGAAGAGACCCTGCTGAATGGGATCAAGAGCCTGGTATCCGACAAAAAGAAACTGGCTGTCTGCGATCTTAAGGAAATTTCTGAAAAGTTTACGGACATTAAGGAAAATGTTCTGGACCTTGCATTGGTATGTTACCTTTTGTTCCCGGGAAAGAATTCCTACACGGAATGTGATATTGCAAGGGATCTGATCGGTTCCGCTCTGCCTGAAGTAAAAGAGGTTTTTGGAAAGACTTCCATTACGGAAGCTGTCCTTGACAACAGTTTTACCGGGGAAATGACCATGAAAGCCGCGGAACTTCTGGGGCATTATGCTCACGGGATACTCGCATCCGCAGAAAAAGGTGTTTCGGAACTTAAGGAAAAGGACATGTACGACCTGTACAAAGAAGTGGAGCTTCCATTGATGTTCGATCTTCGGGAAATGGAAGCTGCGGGCATCGGCATAGACAGGAACGCTCTTAAGGATTACGGAAGCTTTTTGACTACCGAGATCCAAAAAGAGGAAAAAGAGATCTACAGGATAGCGGGAGAAGACTTTAACATCAATTCTCCGAAACAGCTGGGAGAGGTGCTCTTTGAAAAATTAAAACTGCCCGGCGGGAAGAAGACGAAGAGCGGTTACTCAACAGCCGCCGAAGTGCTTGAAAAACTCAGATACGAAGATCCTATAGTTGATAAGATCTTAAAATACAGGGAGCTCACAAAACTTAAAAGCACCTATGCCGATGCTCTGGGAGGATTTATATGCCCGGACGGACGGATTCATACCAAATTCAATCAGACTGTGACAATGACAGGTCGTCTCAGCAGTGCAGATCCAAATCTCCAGAACATCCCCGTCAGAAGAGAATCTGGAAGAGAGATCCGAAAGATGTTCGTTCCGAAGGAAGGATGCTGTTTTGTGGACGCCGACTATTCCCAGATAGAACTCAGGCTTCTGGCACACATGTCGGGGGATGAAAGCCTGATACAGGCCTATTCTTCAGGACAGGACATACACAGGATCACGGCGGCAAAAGTCTTCGGAGTAGAGCCGGATGATGTGACAAAGGAGATGAGAAGTAACGCAAAGGCTGTAAACTTCGGCATCATCTACGGCATGAGTTCCTTCGGACTCGGTCAGGAGATCCATGTTTCGAGAAAAGATGCGGAAAGCTATATAAAACAGTACTTTGCAACTTATCCTGCCATTAAGGAATATCTGGATTCCCTGGTTGAATATGCCCGGAACAGAGGCTATTCTGTCACTTTGTACAAGAGAAGAAGACCGATCCCCGACATTAAGGCTTCCAACTTTATGGTGCGTCAGGGTGCGGAGCGCATAGCCATGAACACTCCCATCCAGGGAACAGCGGCGGACATCATGAAGATCGCACTTGTAAACGTTAACAAAGCTCTTAAGGAAAAGGGACTTAAGTCAAAGATCCTTCTTCAGGTGCATGACGAACTCCTGCTTGAAACTCCCAATGAGGAAAAAGAGGAAGTAAAGAAGCTGGTTCGTGAAGAAATGATGAAGGCCGCCGACCTTCGCGTAAAACTTGAAGTTTCCGTTGCTGCCGGTGAGAATTGGGATGCAGCTCATTAGAACATGAAAAAAAGATTTGAAAACAAAACAATAATAGGTCTGACAGGAGGCGCAGGAAGCGGAAAGTCCTCCGTTGCAGACTATCTGATAAAAAAATATGATGCGGAATTCATTCATTGCGATGAGATCGCCCATGAGCTGATGGCCCCAGGCGGTGCTACCTACGAGCCTCTTTTAAAGGAATACGGCCGGGATATCCTGGAAGATGACGGATGTGAGATCTCAAGGCAAAAGCTGACCAAAGCCGTAAAGGATTCCGAAGGGGGCTTCGAGCGCCTTAACGGGATCACTCATCCCCTTGTTATCGAGGAAGTTAAGAAACGGCTGGAAACATCTTCCCATCCTTTGATCATCGTGGAAGCGGCATTACTCATTGAGTCGGGCATAGGGAAGATCTGCGACGATGTCTGGTTTGTATATGCCTTTAAGGAAGAGAGGATCGGAAGGATCAAAGCCTCCAGGGACTGGCCCGAAGAAAAGATACAGGCGATACTTAACAACCAGCTGAGTGATGATGATTTCAGAGCGGGATCGGATTTCGTACTTGAAAATCACAACGGTTCGGAAAGCTGGAAGAAAGAAGCGGATGACAGAATAATGCTTCTTGACTCGCTCAGATAAAATTGATAAAATTTAGATTTGTTAGATTTTAAACGGAGGAAGTCGGATATGGGCAAAGCGGATCAATACGTTTTCGGTCTCGATATCGGAACCAGAAGTGTTGTGGGTACCGTGGGATACAAAAAAAATGCCGATGATTTCACGGTTGTGGCGCAGGAAGTCAAGATGCATGATACTCGTGCCATGCTGGACGGGCAGATCCATGACATCGGAAAAGTTGCCGAGACCATTAAGCAGGTTAAACGCAGTCTGGAAAAACAGCTGGGCGGAACCAGACTTACCGATGTTTGCATAGCCGCTGCGGGACGTGTGCTGAAGACTGTTACCGTCAGAGTGGATGAGACTTTCCCCGAAGAGATCACGATCAAAGACGTGAATATACGCGAGATGGAACTCATGGGGGTTGAAAAAGCCTATGCGGCCATCAAAGCGGATTCCAGGGAAGACAATGTAAATTACTACTGTGTTGCCTATACGGTGGTGCATTATTACTTAAACGATTTCCAGATGTCCAGCCTTTCGGAGCACAAGGGCTCCAAGATCGGAGCGGATGTTCTTGCAACTTTCCTTCCCGATGAGGTTATCGAAGGACTTTACACCACAGTTGAAAAGGCCGGGCTTAAGGTCAACAACCTTACGCTGGAGCCCATTGCCGCAATTCTTGTGGCTATCCCGGAGAAGTTCAGACTGCTCAACATCGCACTTGTGGATGTGGGGGCGGGAACAAGCGATATCTGTATCACAAAGGACGGAAGCATTACTGCCTACGGCATGATCCCCATGGCGGGAGATGCTCTTACGGAAGTGGTGGCAGCCAATCATCTTGTGGAATTCAATACTGCGGAAGCCATCAAGCTTGCTGCCGCAACCAGGAAAAAGACCATTCCCTATACGGATATCATGGGGCTTAAACAAAAGACCACCCCTGCTGAAGTCAATGCCGAACTCAAGAGCAAAGTGGATGAGATGGCAAAGAGGGTAGCGGACAGGATCATAGAAGTTAACGGCGGAAAGACTGTTTCCGCATGTTTTGTTGTGGGCGGAGGCGGAAAAGTTGCGGGCTTTACCGAAAGTCTTGCAAAGGCATTGAAGCTCCCCAAGGAAAGAGTGGCTTTAAGAGGCGAGGAAGTACTTTCCTTCGTTGAATCCGTTAACGGAGATTTTAAACCGGATCCCATGTTCGTTACACCCATCGGAATCTGTTTGAATTATTACGAGAAAAAGAACAATTTTGTATATGCTTCTCTTAACGGAGATTCCGTAAAGCTTTACGACAACAACAAGCTTACGGTAATAGACGTGGCCATCGCCGCCGGTTATCCCAATGAAAATCTTTTCCCGAAGAGAGGAAAAGCTCTGGAATTCAAACTGAACGGTCAGAACAGATTTGTCCGTGGTGAACTGGGTGAAGCAGCTGTCATCACCGTCAACGGAAAACCTGCCTCAGTGAACACTCTGATCGAGCCGAATGATGATATTACAATTGTAGAATCAACTGTGGGCGCCGACGGAACAAAGGACATTGAGAGACTTCCCGAATTCAAGAGCGAGATCACCTTCATCGTGGACGGAAAGAACGTGACCTGTCCCAAATTTATGTCGGCAAACGGCAATCTGGTTTCGGGTTACTACAGCATCAAGCAGGGGGATGAGATCGAAACCCTCAATTACTACACTTTGGGGCAGATCCTGGAATGCCTGGGACTTGACTATAAAGAAGGCATATACGTTAACAACGAGATCGCAGACAGGGACACTAAAGTATATGAGAATTTCAAGGTGGAACTTGAAAGGACTCCGGCGGCTCCCGAACCCACTTTAAGCGAAAAAGTGGAAGAGATCAAAGCAGTACAGCAGCAGGAAGAAGCGGTTGCCACCGCTAAGAATGAAAAAAAGCCAGAGGCATTTGATGAAGTTCCGAAGGCTGTAAAGAAAGCTGCCGCAGGAAACAGCATAGTGATCACCTTTAACGGCATCCCCATGACACTTTCCGGAAAGAGCGAATACAGGTTCGTGGATGCCTCCGATCAAAGTGGCTTTGATATTAAAAAGCCTCAGGGCAACAATCTTTTGATGACTGTCAACAAAATGAACGCTGCCTTCATAGATTTAATAAAGGACGGAGACTCTTTGGAGTTACATTGGACGGAATAATGAGAATTTGCAGTCTGGCAAGCGGAAGCAGCGGAAACTGTGTTTTTGTTTCTTCCGGTTTGACTAATATTTTGGTGGACGCGGGTGTCAGCGGAGTAAAGATCGAGCAGGAATTAAATGCCATCGGAGAAAGTATAGACCGCATTGATGCTGTACTTGTCACCCACGAACACATAGACCACATTAAGAGCATCGGAGTTCTGGCAAGAAAACATGCCATCTCCGTATACGGTACACAGGGTACACTGGAAGCGGCTATTTACGGAAATCATCCCATAGGAAAGATCTCACCCGCTTTGCTTAATTACATCACACCCGATGAATCCTTTATGATTGGCGATATCCTTGTCTCACCCTTTTCGGTTTCCCATGATGCCGCAGATCCTGTGGCCTATTGCTTCGAAGCCGGCGGGAAGAAGATCGGAACCGCCACGGATCTTGGATTCTTTGACGATTATACTGTTAACAATCTGAAGAATTCCAATCTTCTCTATCTTGAATCAAATCATGATGTTCACATGCTGGAGGCCGGGATCTATCCCTATGCCTTAAAGCAGAGAGTCAAGGGTGAAAAGGGACATCTGTCCAATGACAGCTGCGCGGATCTCATCGTAAGGCTTTGCAGCGAGTCTGAGATAAATGTGGGGCATGTGATCCTGGCTCATTTGAGCGCTGAGAATAATTTCCCGGATTTGGCTTATGAAACGGTTAATTCGGAAATTAAAATAAAACTAAATCCGGACAAAAGGCCGGAAATACATGTTGCTCCGAGAGGGGTTCATTCCTATATAGCGGAGATTTAACGATCAGGAGGCATAATATGAAAAGGGCAGTAATTACCGTAGTGGGAAAAGATTGCGTGGGCATCATTGCAAAGACCTGTACTTACCTTGCGGAAAACGGGATCAACATTCTGGACATTTCCCAGACCATCGTCAAAGAGTTTTTTAACATGATGATGATCGTGGATGTTACCGACATTGATAAGGATTTCCTTGTGATTGCAAACGAACTCGAAGAACTGGGCAAAAAGATCGGCGTTTCCATAAAGATCCAGCGTGAAGACATCTTCGACATGATGCACAGAATTTAAGGGGGCAGGTTTAAATGATCAATCGTTCCGAAGTAATGGAAACAAACAGCATGATCACGGATTCCAAGCTTGACGTAAGAACCATCACGCTTGGTATCAGCCTTTTGTCATGCGTTGATTCCGATTTGAAAACCTGCTGCGACAAGATCTACGAAAAGATCACGACAGTGGCGGGAAAGCTGGTAGAGACCGGCGAAGCTATTGAAAAAGAGTATCAGATCCCCATTGTAAACAAGAGGATCTCAGTAACACCCATTTCTCTGGTGGGAGGAGCCTGCTGCAAAAAGCCCGAAGACTTTGTTGAGATCGCAAAGACTCTTGACAGGGCTGCAAAGAAAGTGGGTGTAAATTTCCTTGGCGGTTACTCGGCTCTTGTCAGCAAGGGTATGACCGAGGCAGAAAAGAATCTCATCCTGTCCATTCCGGAAGCACTCAAAAGCACCGACCTTGTCTGCAGCTCCATTAACGTTGGCTCCACAAAGACAGGTATTAACATGGATGCGGTACGTCTCCTCGGAGATGTTATCAAAGAAACAGCCGAAAAGACAAAGGACAACTCCTGCATAGGATGTGCGAAACTGGTGGTGTTCTGCAACGCTCCCGATGATAATCCTTTTATGGCAGGCGCTTTCCACGGTGTAACCGAAGCCGATGCAGTGATAAATGTTGGCGTCAGCGGCCCCGGCGTTGTAAAGACAGCCTTGGAGTCCGTAAAGGGCGAAAGCTTCGAGGTTCTCTGCGAAACGATCAAAAAGACAGCATTCAAGATCACCCGCGTGGGACAGCTTGTGGCAAAAGAAGCATCCGAGATGCTGGGTATTCCCTTTGGTATCGTGGACCTTTCACTTGCACCGACTCCCGCAGTGGGGGATTCCGTTGCTGACATTTTGAAACTCATCGGTCTTGAACAGCCCGGAGCACCCGGAACCACAGCAGCTCTTGCAATTCTCAACGATCAGGTGAAGAAGGGCGGAGTAATGGCATCTTCTTATGTGGGCGGACTTTCCGGAGCTTTCATTCCCGTAAGTGAAGACAGAGGAATGATCGAAGCTGTGGAGAAAGGGGCTTTAACCCTTGAAAAGCTGGAAGCCATGACATGTGTATGCTCTGTGGGGCTTGACATGATCGCTGTTCCCGGAGACACTCCCAATACCACCATTTCCGGTATCATCGCAGATGAAATGGCTATAGGTATGATCAATCAGAAAACCACTGCCGTAAGACTTATCCCCGTTATCGGAAAGAAGACAGGAGACAACGTTGAATTCGGCGGTCTTTTAGGGTATGCTCCCATTATGCCTGTTAATTCATTTGACTGCTCTGCATTCGTTAACAGAAAAGGAAGGATCCCTTCACCCATTCATTCTTTTAAAAACTGAAAGGCCGAAAAATGCAATATATCACAGAAAAATACGACTACAAGAACATTTTCTTTTATTTTGAACAGCTTACCAAGATCCCTCACGGTTCAGGAAACGTGGATGCGATCTCAGGCTTTCTTTTGAGCTTTGCCAAAGAGCACGGCGCAGAATGCCGACAGGATGAAAAGAAAAATGTGGTGGTTTTTCTTCCCGCAACTCCCGGCTATGAAAACAGAAAGACAATAATGCTGCAGGGACACATGGACATGGTCTGTGAGAAGGATTCCGACTGCCCTCATGATTTTAAGAAGGATCCTCTGGATCTTTACATTAAAGACGGAAGACTCAGGGCAAAGGGAACCACTCTGGGCGGAGACGACGGTATTGCCATTGCTTACATGATGGCTCTTATTGCCGACAAGGATGCGGAGCATCCCGCCATGGAGCTTCTTATGACAACGGATGAAGAGACGGGAATGTACGGTGCACAGGCTCTTGATACTTCAGATCTCAAGGCCTCCTATCTCATAAATCTGGACTCGGAAGAAGAAGGAAGAGTTTACTGCGGATGCGCAGGAGGACTCAGACAGAATTGCGTTCTGGACCTTGAAAGAGAAGAGATCACGGGAGCTGTTGTAGAGATAAAGATAAAAGGCCTTATCGGAGGACATTCCGGTGTTGAGATCCATAAGAACAGGACCAATGCCAACAAGCTCATGGCAAGACTTCTTTTTGACATGAGAGGATCTCTTTCCTATAATCTTGTGGATATCCACGGCGGCAAGCTGGACAATGCCATCCCCAGAGAGGCATTTTCAACAATTGTGATCAAAGACTTCGATCTTGAAGGCTTTAAGGCAGTTGCGGGAGGCCTGGCCGCAAAATACAAGTCGGAACTTGAAGCATCCGAACCGGATCTTGAATTTGAGTTCTGCGTGAACCCTGCGATTAAGACCGTAAACGCCATAGGAGGTAATTCCTTCGGAAGCCTTTTGTATTTTATGATCCAGGCTCCCAACGGCGTTCAGAGAATGAGCTCTGCAATTCCCGGACTTGTTGAAAGTTCCCTCAATATGGGCATAGTATTTACGGAGGAGAAACAGGCTGTCATCAGATTCTCTTTAAGAAGCTCAGTGACGAGCTATAAGAAGTTCATGAGTGACAAACTGGAGTATCTCATTTCCATTCTCGGAGGAGAAACTTCAAGAGAAGGAAATTATCCTGCCTGGGAATATAAAAAGGAATCCGAACTCAGGGAAGTGTTTAAAAAGCTCTACACGGAAGAATACGGCACCGAACCGGTGTTTGAGGTTATGCATGCGGGACTTGAATGCGGCCTGTTATTTGACAAATGCCCCGGACTTGATATAATCTCTATTGGACCTGATATGAAGGACGTACACAGCCCTAACGAAAGTCTGGGACTTGAGTCGGCCGTCAGAGTATATCAATTTCTTGAAAAGCTTATATGCAGGCTCAATTAGTTTCAGGAAAGGAAAGAATTGATAAATGGATTCTTTTGACGACAACAAGATCAAAGATGAAGACATGTTTTCGGATAAAGTCGAAAATCCCGATGTCGAAGAAACAGAAGAAGACGATTTCGGATTTGAGGATCCCGAAGAGGCTTCCGCAGTAAGCGAGATGGTGAAAAACATCGCTGAAGGCGGAAAAACCGGAAGATCTTTAAGGGATGGCGACGAAGACGAAGAAGAAGAATGGGTTGTTCCTGAAACAACTCTGTTTACCAGACTCTTTTCCGGAAAGAAAAAACCTGCAAAAGTAAAGAAAGAGGCTGCCAAAGAGACTGCTGAGGAAGATGCTTTCGAAGCAGAAGCTTTTGAAGAAGAGCCTTTCGAAGAAGAGCCTTTCGAAGAAGAGAGTATAGAAGATGAGATCTTTAAAGATGTGACTTTTGATAAGACCGACAGTGTCACAGAGCCTGAGAACGAGATCTTCGAAGCTGTTCCTGACGAGGAAGAACTCCGTAAAGAAGGTGAAAGGAAGGCTGCAGAAGAAGAGCAGATAAAGACAGAGATCAAAGAGATGCGTTCCGCTGTAGAAGACATGATGTACAGCGGGGAGACATCGGAAGAAAGGGAAGCAAGACACAAAAAGGCTGAGGAGATAGCTTCTCTTCCCGTGATCGATCTTTCCGACATTGATTTCTTTTCTGATGATGCAGGAACGGGAAGTGAATCCTCTGACGATGTGATAGATGAGATCGGCGCAAATCTTGCCATGTTCGTGAATGATGAGATCGCCGTCAAAAAGAAAAGATGGCCCAAGGTGGTTGCCTGTGTTGCGGGCGTCGTTGTGCTCCTTGCGCTGTTCCTTCTTTTTACAAGACCCGGACATACTGTTGTTTACAAGCTGGTAGCAAGATTTGTTTTTTCAAAAGTTGACACAGTAGATCCTCAGCAGAATGAAAGGCTCGATGAACAGGAGGCACTGGACAGGGACAAGCAGGGGGATTTCGTTCATATCGATACTCCCACCCCCACAGCTATTGTTACTCCCGGTCAGCATGAGAGCAGTCCCACACCCAGCCCCACACCTACTCCTTTTGTGGATTATCATCCTCATTACGATCCGGATCCGTCGGTCATCAACATTTTGCTGATCGGATACGAGAACTACGAGGGATACAAGTACGGTCGTTCCGATTCCATGATGATCGCATCTCTTGACAAGGACGGAGGTCCGCTTAAGCTTGTTTCTCTTATGAGAGACATGTATGTTGAGATCCCGGGATACAATGACAACAGACTTAATGCAGCTTATTATTTCGGCGGTCCCGAACTTTTGATGGAGACCATAGAGCTCAACTTCGGTGTTGTCTGTGACGGATATGTCATTGTTGATTACTCCGGATTTGAAAGCATTGTGGATTATATCGGCGGAGTGGAGCTTTCCCTTACGACTGAGGAATCTGAGTACCTGAACACTACAAACTACATTTCGAATAAGGCATACAGAAACACGATACCCGGTTATCAGGTGCTTAACGGTAATCAGGTGGTGGGTTATTGCCGTATCCGTAAGGTGCCCAGTTCCAACGGACTCCATATGGATTTCGGACGTACCTATCGTCAGAGAACGGTTCTGGATAAGATCTTTAACAAATTTAAGGATTCATCTTTGACAACACTTTACGGTGTGATGATGGAATGCTTTAAATACGTTAAATGTTCCGAAAATCTTGAACCCATTGCTGCTGAATGTCTGGAAACTGTTGTGGAGAAGAGGATGTTCAAGCTTGAAACATACAGGATCCCCGTCAGCGGACATTACAATAACGTAAAGGTTTCGGGAAATACGGTTTACGTTTATGATACAACCAAATACTCATCAAAGGAATGGAGTGAACTCCCGGGAGCAGAAGTTCTGTCCTATGATTCGGACAATGCGGACATTCTGCACGAGTACCTTTACGGTGAGAATTAAAGATCTATTGACGGCATTTTCTGCAATAAGAAAATGCCGTTTTTTGTTTTTCTTCATTTCCACCCATGACGGAAAATAATTTATATTATTTTTCTTGCAAAAATCCGTAAGAGTAGTATAATCTAACAGATTATGCAAAAAGGAGAAAAAATAATGAGTTACAAGACATTTACAATGGAGCTTGCTGGAAGAACTCTGTCAGTTGACGTCGGAAGAGTTGCCGCACAGGCAAACGGCGCAGCATTCATGCATTACGGTGATACCACCGTACTTTCTACCGCTACGGCTTCCGAGAAGCCCAGAGACGGTATCGACTTTTTCCCTCTTTCGGTTGAATACGAAGAGAAGCTTTACGCTGTAGGAAAGATCCCCGGAGGATTCACAAGACGTGAAGGCAAGCCTTCAGAAAACGCGATCCTTACAAGCCGTGTTATCGATCGCCCCATGAGACCTCTTTTCCCCAAGGATTATCGTAACGATGTTACACTTAACAATATGGTAATGTCCGTTGATCCCGAGTGCAGCCCCGAACTTACGGCTATGCTTGGTTCAGCCATTGCAGTTGCAATTTCCGACATTCCCTTCGACGGCCCCTGCGCTACAACACAGATAGGTCTTATCGACGGTGAATTTGTCATTAACCCCAATTCAGCTCAGACAGCTGTTTCCGATCTCAAGCTTACAGTAGCTTCCACCAGAGACAAGGTCATCATGATCGAGGCAGGTGCTAACGAAGTTCCCGAAGCAAAGATGATCGAAGCTATTTACAAGGCTGACGAAGTAAACAAGCAGGTTATCGCTTTCATCGACAAGATCGTTGCAGAAGTAGGAAAGCCCAAGCATGAGTACACAAGCTGTGCTATTCCCGAGGAACTCTTTGCAGCTATCCGTGAGCAGGTTCCTCCCGCAGAGATGGAAGTTGTAATGTTTGCTCCCGAGAAGCAGGTTCGTGAAGAGAGGATCAGAAATCTCAAGGACAAGCTTGCTGAAGTATTCGCAGACAAGGAAGACTGGCTTCCTCTTATCGATGAGGCTGTTTACCAGTATGAAAAGAAGACTGTACGTAAGATGATTCTTAAGGACCACAAGCGTCCCGACGGAAGAGAGATCACTCAGATCCGTCCTCTTGCCGCAGAAGTTGACATTATTCCCAGAGTACACGGTTCCGCAATGTTCACCAGAGGTCAGACACAGATCTGCAACGTTACCACACTTGCACCTCTCGCTGAAGCTCAGAAGCTTGACGGACTTGATGAAAATGAAACCTGCAAGAGATATATGCATCAGTACAATTTCCCTGCATATTCCGTAGGTGAGACAAAGGTTTCCAGAGGACCCGGACGTCGTGAGATCGGTCACGGAGCACTTGCTGAAAGAGCACTCATCCCTGTGCTTCCTTCAGAGGAGGAATTCCCTTACGCTATCCGTACCGTATCCGAGACCTTCGAATCCAACGGTTCCACATCCATGGGTTCAACATGTGCATCCTGCATGTCCCTTATGGCTGCCGGCGTTCCCATCAAGAAGATGGTTGCAGGTATTTCCTGCGGTCTCGTAACAGGCGAAACAGATGATGATTACATCCTTCTTACCGATATCCAGGGTCTTGAAGATTTCTTCGGAGACATGGACTTTAAGGTAACAGGTACAGATGCAGGTATCACAGCTATCCAGATGGACATCAAGATCCACGGCCTCACACGTCCCATCGTTGAGGGTGCCATCGCACGTTGCCGTGAAGCAAGAATGTACATCATGGAGAACTGCATGAAGAAGGCCATTGCTGAGCCCAGACCTGAAGTTTCCAAGTACGCTCCCAAGATCATCCAGATCCAGATCGATCCTCAGAAGATCGGTGAGGTTGTGGGACAGAGAGGAAAGACCATCAACGCCATCATCGAGCAGACAGGCGTTAAGATCGATATCACCGATGACGGTGCAGTTTCCGTTTGCGGTACAGATCTTGAGAAGATGAACGAAGCTATCCGTCTCATCAACATCATCGTTACCGATTTCGAAGCAGGTCAGGTACTTGAAGGAAAGGTTGTTTCCATTAAGGAATTCGGTGCTTTCCTTGAGTTTGCTCCCGGCAAGGAAGCTATGGTACACATCTCCAAGATCGCAAAGGAGAGGATCGACAGAGTCGAAGACGTCCTCACCCTCGGTGACAAGGTCAAGGCAGTCTGCCTCGGCAAGGACAAGATGGGAAGAGTAAGTTTCTCCATCAAGGATGTTAAATAAATAACATGTCATTTATAAGTAAGGTCGGATAATTCCGGCCTTATTTTTTATTTGATTTTTCCACACGATATAGTATAATTTCTATCATCGGATAACTAAATTTTGTAAAGGATATTTAGAAATGTCGGAAACAAAAAAGAAGACAACTGAATCAAAAACAAAAAAATCTGCGGCTGAAAAGAAGACCGCTTCAAAAACAAATAAAAAAACTACCGTAAAGAAAAGTACCGAACCCAAGGCCAAGAGACTGACCAAGGAAGAGAAGGCTGCTCTTGAAAGAGAACAGGCAAGACTTGCAGCTGAAAAGGCTGAAAGAGACAAAGAAAAAAGAGCTATCAAGGATGAGGTTGCGATCATTATCTCCATTGCTGTCGCAATCCTTCTTTTGCTGAGCAATTTTAAGCTCAGCGGTATTGTGGGAGAAGTGGTTAACGGAGCGCTTTTCGGCCTTTTCGGATGGCTTGCGTACCTTGTGCCTCTTCTCATTGTTGTGCTGGTATGCTTTTTTCTTGCCAATCGCAACAACGGCTTCAGATTTGTATCAAAGATCATTACTTCCTTCATGATCTTTATCCTGATGGCAGCCATGATCCAGATCGCAGTCGGAGAGACCACTCAGGAGATGCAGGCGTTGGATTATTACAACTATGCCAAGGCGCACAAGTCCGGCGGCGGTGTTGTGGGAGGCGTTATATGCCGTATCCTTGTCCAGTGGTTTGATATCGTGGGCTCTTACATTATCCTTGCGACTTTAGAGATCATATGCATTTTCTTCATTACGGGAAGAGCTCTGCTTAAGAACATTTCGGAGAAGATCAAGGAAAGAAATGCTGAGAAGATCGAAAAGCGTAAAGAGATCAATGAGCTTTACGATGAGTATCTGACAACGGAAGAGGCGGAAGAGTATCTCGAAAAGAAGCAGACTGTTGTTGAGAGCATGCTTCCCGGAAACCATGACAAGAAGACGGAAACCCCGGCTCCCGCAGATGCGGAAGAGGATGAGGACGATACCATCCCCGTTCCCACATCGGGGATCGGAGTCATGCTCCCTGTGGATTATCCTGACCAGAGAACTGCTGAGATCTCTAAAAAGGAATATGAAGAAAGAGAGTTTGAAGAGAGCCTAAGAAGATCTCATCTTGACAAAAAAACAGACAGAAAAGAAAGAGGCGGAAAGTTTAACTTCTTCGGAGGCAGGACCGAAACCAGGCCTTTCGGTAAAAATGCGGAAGAAGAGAAGGCAAGCAAAAAAGTCGGGGAGCCTTTGACAGAGGAAGAAGAGAAGCCTGAAGAAAGCCTTTACGAGACTGAGCTTAACAAGAAGTTCTTCGGGAAAAAGAATGTCAGGGACAATTCCAAAAATGACAATCGCGCCATCAGCATTTTTAAACCCAGGACAGAGGTAAAAGAGTACGTTACGGACAACGATGACGATCTTATCGATGACCGTTTTGCGGATGAAAAAGCGGAGACAGGAAACACTTCTTTGGAACGTGACAGCTTTATAAGCACTTTTGCGGAACCTGCAAAAGAGAAGATCGACATTTCTTTTAACGGCAGAAAAGAAGAAAAGAAAGAAATGAGCTTTTCCGAGACATCGTTAAGAGACAAGTCCGAGTTTAATTACAACAAAGAAGAACTTGCTAAAACAGTGGACAGCGTTCCCTATGCACTGAGCGCTGCTGCCAACAGGCCTTTGCAGTACAAGAAACCGTCGAAGGACGAAAAGACTGAAACGACGGATGCTGTCGATACTTCAGGATCGGAGCCCATTACTCTTCGAGAAGAGACTACAACGGAAGCTGTTGAACGTCAGATAGAGATCGTAATGGAAGAGAAGAACAGTCAGATGGCTTTTGAGCCTGCTCCGAAGGAGTACGCTTTTCCTCCCATTGAACTCCTTGATGCCCCCGTCAGAAAGGACAACGAGGACAACACGGATGAACTGGAAGAGACAGCTGATAAATTACAGAGAACTCTTGACAGCTTCGGCGTAAGAGTCACGGTCACGGATGTTCAGAGAGGACCTTCCGTTACAAGATACGAACTGCAGCCGGAAGTGGGTGTTAAGGTTTCAAGGATCACCAATCTGGCTGATGATATCAAGCTGAACCTGGCTGCCGCAGACATCCGTATCGAAGCGCCGATCCCCGGAAAGGCTGCTGTGGGTATCGAAGTCCCCAACCGCGAAAACACAATGGTTACACTTCGTGAGCTCATTGAAAGCGATGAATTTGCCAATGCGAGAGGAAAGATCCCCTTTACAGTAGGTAAAAGCATAGATGGAGCCAACATCATCGGAGACATCGCAAAGATGCCCCATCTGATGATCGCAGGTGCCACAGGCTCCGGTAAATCAGTTTGTATAAACACCATCATCATGAGCATATTGTATGAATTTAAGCCTGATGATGTTAAGCTCATAATGATCGACCCCAAGGTGGTTGAACTTTCAGTTTATAACGGGATACCCCATCTCCTCATCCCTGTGGTGACAGATCCCAAGAAAGCGGCATCCGCGCTGAATTGGGCCTGTGTGGAGATGGATGAGAGATACAAGAAATTTGCAGAACTCTCCGTCAGAGATCTTAAGGGCTACAATGAAAGAGTGAAGGCTGAAGCGGAAAAGGGCAATGTTGATGAAAACTATCCCGTAATGCCTCAGATGGTCATTATCGTAGACGAGCTGGCAGATCTTATGATGGTTGCCTCCAACGAAGTGGAAGATTCCATCTGCCGTCTTGCTCAAAAGGCAAGAGCCTGCGGTATGCATCTGATCATAGCTACTCAAAGACCTTCGGTAAATGTCATTACCGGTCTTATTAAAGCAAACATTCCTTCCAGGATCGCCTTTGCCGTTTCCTCGGGTGTGGACTCAAGAACCATACTTGACAATGTGGGAGCGGAAAAGCTTCTCGGTAAGGGAGATATGCTCTATTATCCCACAGGTATGTCAAAGCCTGTGAGGATCCAAGGTTGTTTCGTATCCGATAAGGAAGTCAATGCCGTTGTAAATTACATTACAAAGGTAAACGATCCTGCGGTTTACAATGAATCCATAAATGAAAAGATAGCCCGTGTAAGTGATGACGGTAAAACGGCAGATTCAAAGGGGGTTCCTCAGAATGACGACGGTCGTGACGAGTACTTTGAAGATGCGGGAAGACTGATCATCGAAAAAGAAAAAGCGTCCATAGGCATGCTTCAGCGTGCCTACAAGATCGGCTTTAACAGGGCTGCAAGGATCATGGATCAATTGGCGGAAGCAGGTGTCGTTTCGGAAGAGGATGGAAACAAACCCAGACAGATCCTGATGACTGCTTCGGATTACGAGAATATGCTGCAAAGCGAAGGAAAATAACCAACATCTCAACCAACATCTCAACCAATGAAAGGGGATATCAATGAAATCCGACATCCAAATTGCTCAGGAAGCTTCCATGCTTCCCGTAACCGAAGTTGCCAAAAGACTGGACATCGATCCTGAAGAGCTTGAACTCTACGGAAAGTACAAGGCAAAGTTATCCGAGAATCTGATCAATTCACTTTCTTCAAGACCCAACGGAAAACTGGTCCTTGTTACGGCAGTTAATCCCACCCCGGCGGGTGAAGGTAAGACCACTACAACAGTAGGTATCGGAGAAGCCATGGGCAGGCTCAACAAAAAGGCTGTTATCGCTCTCAGAGAGCCTTCTCTCGGACCCTGCTTCGGTATTAAAGGAGGAGCTGCAGGCGGCGGATATGCCCAGGTGGTTCCCATGGAAGATCTTAATCTTCATTTTACCGGTGATTTCCATGCCATCACTTCGGCAAACAACCTTCTTGCCGCTATGCTGGACAATCACATTTTCCAAGGCAATAAGCTGGGGATCGATCCCAAGCAGGTCGTTTGGAAACGCTGTGAAGATATGAATGACAGAGCTTTAAGAAACTGCATCGTGGGACTTGGAAAGAAGTCTGACGGTGTTGCAAGGGAAGATCATTTTATCATCACGGTTGCTTCGGAGATCATGGCAATTCTTTGTCTGTCGGATGACATGGAAGATCTCAAGAAGAGACTGGGACGGATCATTGTTGCTTATAAATACGACGGAAGCCCTGTTACTGCGGCAGATCTGAATGCTGTAGGCTCCATGGCTGCTCTTTTGAAGGATGCTATGCAGCCCAATCTGATCCAGACACTGGAGCACACACCTGCCATTGTACACGGCGGACCTTTCGCAAACATCGCTCACGGATGCAATTCCGTAAGAGCTACAAAGACAGCTTTAAAGCTTGCCGATTACGTTATCACCGAAGCAGGCTTCGGCGCGGATCTTGGTGCCGAAAAGTTCTTTGACATCAAATGCCGTATGGCGGGCCTTAAGCCCGACGCAGTGGTTCTTGTTGCCACAGTTCGTGCCATCAAGTACAACGGCGGCGTAGAAAAGGCAGATCTCGGTACGGAGAATCTTGAAGCTTTGAAGAAGGGTATCGTTAACCTTGAAAAGCACATAGAGAATCTTCAGAAGTACCATGTTCCCGTTATTGTTACATTAAACCGCTTCCTTTCGGACACGGATGCGGAACTTGAGTACGTTGAAAAATTCTGCCGTGACAGAAACTGCGATTTTGCTCTTTCGGAAGTTTGGGAAAAGGGCGGAGAAGGCGGTATCGAGCTTGCCAACAGGATCCTCGATACACTTGAGAACAGAAAGAGCGAGTTTACTCCTCTTTACGCTGACGATCTTTCACTCTGCGAAAAGATCGAGAAAGTATGCAAAGAGATCTATGGTGCGGACAATGTGACCTATGACGCATCCGCTTTAAAAGAGATCAAAAAGATAGAAGAGATGGGCTACGGAAAATGTCCCGTATGCCTTGCAAAGAATCAATACTCACTTTCGGATGATCCCAAGAAGCTGGGTCGTCCCACAGGCTTTACCGTAAACATCAGAGAAGCATACATGAGTGCCGGCGCAGGTTTCCTTGTAGCCATCACCGGTACTATGATGACCATGCCCGGACTTCCCAAAGTTCCCGCTGCGGAAGGCATCGATGTTATCGACGGAAAGATCAGAGGATTGTTCTAAAGTATCACCAAGAGAAGGAGAATTCTATGCTGCAATTCGGAATCAGAGGACATGATATGCCCAAGGCCCCCGTTGAAGAATGGGTAAAAAACATCAGAGAGGCGGGATTTTGCTGTACACAGCTGGCGCTTTCCAAAGCTTTTACCGATTTTAATACGGAGCCTGCCGCAATGACAAGCGGAATGGCTATGTATCTGCGTAACCTTTTTGCAAAAAACGATGTAAAGGTTTCCGTTCTGGGCTGCTACCACAATCTGGCAACACCGGATAAAAAACAGCTTAAAGACACCCAGGAGATCTACAAGGCACACATTCGTTTCGCATCCATCCTTGGATGCGGACTTGTGGGAACCGAAACGGGAGCTGTTAACTCAGAGTACAGACCCTGTCCCGAAAACCACACGGAATCCGCTCTTGAGACCTTCATTCAGGGACTGGCACCGGTAGTGGAATACGCTGAGAAAATGGGTGTTTGTGTCGGCATAGAGCCGGTATGGAACCACATCATGCACACACCGCAAAGAACTTTAAGAGTTGTGGAAGCCATCAATTCTCCCAATCTGAGAGTGATCTTTGATCCCATCAACATGTTTAATGCAGAGAATGAAGCACATGGAAATGACATAGTGGATGAGATGTTTGACATCCTGAATCCACACATTGACGTGATCCATCTGAAGGATTATGTGGTTAAGGAAGGAAAGATAGTTTCAAGACCCGTGACCCTGGGAGAGGGCAGATTTGACATCCCTCATCTTTTTGGGATCATAAAAAAGAAAAAGCCCTTCATCAATGTGCTTTTGGAAGACAGCCTGCCTGAAAACGTGGAGGCTTCGAAAGCATATGTAAAAAAATGCTATGAAGAGGCTTAAAAACGATTTAATTATTTAAAAATAATCATTTTTGTTATTGATTTATTGTGTTCAATTCGATACAATTATACAAGATGTTGTGCTTTCGGAGGGCAAAATTTTAGGGGCTAAAATCTCAAAATTTCTTATTCTTCCGAATAGTCCCTGTTTTATTATTGCGAGTTTTAATGGGAGGTTCGCTTATGAAATGTCCTTATTGCAACAAGGAGAACACAAGGGTAATTGATTCCAGACCGGCAGAAGACGGATTGAGCATCAGAAGAAGAAGAGAATGCGATGAATGCGGCAAGCGTTTCACCACATATGAAAAGATCGAGACCATCCCGTTGGTTGTCATTAAAAAAGACAATACAAGAGAGCCTTACGATCGTGAAAAGATCACTTCCGGCGTTTTCAGATCCTGCCACAAGCGTCCCATTTCCGTTGCTCAGATCAACGAGCTTGTGGATGAAGTTGAGACGGCCATTTATAACCGTGAAGACAAAGAGATCCCCAGCACCGTGATCGGTGAAATGGTCATGGACAAGCTGAGAGATCTGGATGCGGTGGCTTACGTAAGATTTGCATCGGTTTATCGTGAATTTAAGGACGTAGGGACATTCATGGATGAACTTAAAAAGATACTGGAAACCAAATAAACATAAAAACCTCTTGACTCATGTCGGGAGGTTTTGTTATATTATGGAAACACAAGCGTTGGACACACATTGATCGATCTGCTCCGGGAGAGAAAAGAGGTCATAGTGTTTTGCAAATGTTTTTCTGCTGCCGTTTCAGGTATCAACGGCCGGCTTGTAACCGTTGAAGCGGACATCCGTAACGGATTGCCGTGCTTTCAGATGGTTGGGTGTATCGCCGGAGAAGTTAAGGAAGCCAAGGACAGAGTTAAGATCGCTCTGGAAAATTCAGGCTTCATCCTTCCGCCGAAACACATCACAGTCAATATGTCTCCTGCGGAAATACGAAAGGAAGGTACTTCCTTCGATCTGCCCGTAGCCGCGGCCCTTCTTGCCGCATTCGGTTATATCCCCGATAATAATCTTGACAAATGCATAATACTCGGTGAACTGTCTTTAGACGGAAGAGTCAACAAAGTGGGGAGCCTTCTGCCTTTGATCTATGTTGCCAAGGAAAAAGGGCTTAAGATCATATGCCCCAAGGATAACCTTACCGATCTTGGATGGTCCGACAACGTACCTATATGCGGTATCGCTGATGTGGAAGAACTTGCGGAGATCCTGTGCGATAAAGATTTTGAAGATCATTTTAGTCCGCTATCGGATGTAATCCCGCATCTTAAAAATGATCGCGATCCCTTCCCTTTTCATGGTATTTACGGTAATTCCGGGGCAAAGAGGGCTTTGATGATAGCTGCTGCCGGGGGACATAATGTTCTGATGACGGGAAAAGCCGAAAGAGAAAAGAAAAAACTTACAGAAGCTTTTTTAAAGCTTTTGCCGCCCTTAACCCAAAATGAGATGATACAGATACTAAAAATGAATTCCGTGATGGGAGAAGGTGTAAAAGTTATTGTTGAAAGAAAAGCAGTTGTCCTTGATCCGTCCCGGAACATTGATCCCAAGGTGATCTTCGGAGCTCATCAGGGTGTTTTGTTCTGTGAAAATGCCAATTCTTCAAAAGCAGCAAATGTTTCTCTGATCAGAGAAGGGTTAAACAGATCGGGTCTGAGGATCGGAGAAAGTACAAAAGTTCTTCCCTGCAGTTTCTTTCTTTTTACATCCGCAACTCTTTGTCCCTGCGGAAATTACCCCGATAAGGAAAAATGCGAATGTACTTTGAAACAGATCAGTAAACATCTGGCGTCTATGGATGAGTTTTACAAAGAGGTTTCAGATCTTTCGGTCATGGTTTACGATCCCGATTTCCGTGCTTTAAAAGAACAGGACAGTAACTATTGTGATAATTACGGAAAGATCCTGGCGGCAAGAAAAAGACAGGCTTTAAGATTCGGGAAACTCCAAAGACTGAACGCAGATATGACGGACACGGAAAGTGAAAAGTATTGCGATCTTTCAGAAAAAGGCCGTATGTTTTTAACAAGCCTCCTTCCCGAAAACTACGGGATCTCCGACTACTTTAAAATGCTCCGTGTTTCAAGGACTGTCGCAGATCTTGAAGAATCGGATACAGTCTGCCCCGAACATCTGGAAGAAGCTTTTTATCTGGTGGGGGAAAGGAGAACTGTATGAACGTAACTCTTAAGTATCATTGGCTGAATTCTTTTAAAGGCCTTACACCGGAAGCAAAACAGTTCCTTGTGGGGAGATACGGTATCGATGATCTCTATGCACTTAACAGGAAAGGATTTGAAGAAGTAATTAAAGATAATGATCTTAGACTTGATCCGGGAATACCGGATCCTACGGAAGAGGGATTTAAAAAATGCTGTGTAAAAAGCTTTGAAGATGC
>JAEEGK010008900.1_pt1 | contig 23594 bp, 18 predicted proteins | sample 8958771 | NCBI WGS metagenome assembly JAEEGK01 (sample SAMN16246547, study PRJNA631951) | gut metagenome | biome: gut microbiome; feature: rumen; material: SC-attached | host: Bos | place: Iran: Karaj | collected 2018-10
AGCAAGACCATGCTGGCGGCTATTGGCGGGTTAGCTGTATTTACCGGCATGATGGTTCTCCTGCAGCTGTTATTCGGCTCGCCGCTGGACGTTTCCCTGTTCGGCGGTCTGCGCATGCTGGTCATGACCCTTGCCTTTTTGTGCATGCTGGCGACAACGCGTATCCAGAGCATTGCCAAAGCATTAGTGGACCGTTTCCATCTGCCGGTGGAATATGCGTTCATGCTGACAGCGGCCCTGCGCTTTGTCCCGAACTTTCTGGAGGACAGTTCCATTACGCTGGACGCCCAGTCCTGCCGGGGCTATTCCAACCGCGGCAATGCGTTGAAACGCCTGCTGTCCTATGTGGTGGTAATCCGTCCGCTGGTCATGCGCGCTGTGGCCAAATCGGAAACGCTGGCTCTTTCCATGGAACTTCGGGGCTTCGGTGCCAACACCTATAAGAATATGCCCAAAGAAGAACTCATGTTAACTGATTTTGTGGTATTGGTAATTGTTGTGGTATTGAGTACTTATCCGTTCTGGAAGAAGTTCTTACCGGTATAAAAAGTGGAGAAAATGAACATTATGACGGAAAAACTGTTTGAAAGAGATTCCAACTTAAAAACCTGTGAAGCGACGGTGCTGGAATGCGAGCAGGCGCCTCAGGGGTTTGCGGTAGTGCTGGATCGGACGGTACTGTTCCCGGAAGGGGGCGGACAACTCAGTGATACAGGCACGATCAACGGCGCCGCGGTAAAACATGTGCGGGAAACGAAGGAAAAAATAATCCACGAGTGCGCGGCGGAATTTCCTGTGGGCAGTAAGGTTACGGTGCAGGTGAACTGGACGGACCGGCTGGACCATATGCAGCAACATTGCGGGGAACATATCCTTTCCTATGCGTTTTTCAAACTGTTTGGCGCCAATAATGTGGGTTTTCACATGAACGAGCGCCTGGTGACAATTGATCTGGATAAAGAAGTAACCCTGGAAGAAGCCTTTCAGGCGGAAGACCTGGCCAACCGGCATATCTGGGAGGACAGGCCGGTAACGGTTTCCTATCTTCCTCATACGGAACTGGAACGTCTTCCCATGCGGAAGAAGAATGAGAAACTGACCGGTATCCTGCGGGTGGTGGCAGTACAGGGCGGAGACGTCTGCACCTGCTGCGGCACCCATCCCGCATCAACCGGCGTGGTGGGGCTTGTCAAGATAACGAAAATTGAAAAACACAAGGGCGGAACACGGGTAGAGTTTCTCTGCGGGCGCTGGGCTTTAGAGGACGCCCGGAAAAAGATGAGGTACGTCCAGGAAGCCGCGAACATGCTGAGCACGAAAGAAGAAAAAGTCTGTGAAGGCATTGAACGGCTGGGAGACGAGATCGCGGAGCTGAAAGAAAAGCTGCGGGCTGCCGTAAAGCAGATTCAGGAATCGGAAATCATAACCATTCTGGAAGAAGCCCCGGTCAATTCTTCCGGCTGCAAAATCGCGGCCGCGGTCAAGGACGGATACGAGCCGAAAGACGCAAAAACGTTGTTCGGTAAACTGACGGACATTCCCAACACGGTGGCGGCTGTGATTTATCACAACGGGGAACGTGTCAATTACATGTTTGGCCTGGGAGACGGTGCGGCAGGTGACTGCAAAGCCATCATTGCCAGAGCCAATGAGATTTTCGGCGGCAGAGGCGGCGGCAAAAAAGAATCCGCACAGGGCGGCGCGCCTTATGCGGAGGACTGGAAAGAAAGAGCAGGGAAGCTGCTTGCTGAGTTGAAAGCAGAATAAGATATAAAAAACTGCCGGTTATTTGTCTGTGTGCCCGTCTTTCGAGCAAATTCATTTAATCAGTGTTTCCAAAATAAAAAGTCCGGAACCGTTTTCCTGTTTTGGCAGGCAATGGTTCCGGACTTTTGTATTATCTTTTTATTCTTTTCCCATCTTTGCTTTGACAAATTCGTATACGATAGGCAGTACGGATACAATGATGATGCCTAACGCCACGTGGGAGAAGTTTTCCTTCACGAAAGGAATGTTGCCGAAGAAATACCCTGCCCCGGTGAACAGGCCTACCCAGACCAGGCCGCCGATTACGTTGTAACGGAGGAAGGTGCTGTAATGCATGGTGCCGATGCCTGCCACAAAGGGAGCGAAAGTGCGGACGATGGGAACGAAGCGGCACAGGAAGATGGCCTTGTGGCCGTGTTTTTCATAAAACTTCTGCGCCTTTTCCACATGTTCCGGCTTGATCAGGCGATTGTGGCTTTCCAGCAGTTTCTTACCAAACTTTTCCCCTATCCAGTAATTACTGGTATCGCCCAGAATCGCTGCTACCAGACAGATTGTAAACAAGGTTCCGAAATGCAGGCTGTTGGCGGTAGCGGACAGGGCGCCACAGGCAAAGAGAAGGGAGTCGCCCGGTAAAAATGGTGTAACGACCAAACCTGTTTCGCAGAAAATGATCATGAACAGAATAAAATAAATCAGGGAACCGTAAGAAGCCATGACCATGGGAATGTATTTGTCGAAGTGCATAATGTATTCGCTGAAATAATAGGGAATCTGGCTGATGTCCATAAAAAGAAAAACCTCCGTGAATAATAGCTTGAATTTAATTTCATTGTATTCTATCATATTTTGCCGAAGAATGATATAATTATTTATTATTATGTCGGTTCGCACTGTTTAGTTATTGACTTTGCATATTCTATTGAAGCGAAAGCAGAAAACAAGTGCAAACAGTATTGGAGGTTGCAATGAGCGAAATATTGTGCTGGTGTGGCAGCGGTAAGCCGTATGAAGATTGCCATAAAGAAATAGAAGATGAGATCCGTATGCATCAGTTAGCGGGGGAAGAGGTGCCAACCCGCCAGATGATCAAAACTCCGGAACAGATTGCCGGGATCCGGGAAGCGTGCAAATTAAATACCGCTGTGTTGGATGAAGTGGCGAAGCATATTAAAAAAGGAATGACGACGGAAGAAATCGACCGGATTGTGTATGATTTTACCGTTGCCCATGGGGGTATTCCGGCGCCGCTGAATTTCTGCGGTTTTCCCAAAAGCGTATGCACATCCATAAACGATGTGGTGTGTCACGGTATTCCTTCGGAAAAAGTGGCGCTGCGGTCCGGTGATATCGTAAATATCGATGTATCTACGATTTTGAATAATTATTACGGCGATGCTTCCCGCATGTTTGAAATCGGGCGCGTGGACAAAAAAGCCAAGGATCTGGTGGCGATTACCAAAGAGTGCCTGAAGCGGGGTGTGGCGGCGGTTAAGCCCTGGGGACATCTGGGGGATGTAGGCGCGGCGGTTTCCCAGCTGGCGCACAAACACGGCTACAGTGTGGTGGAAGAGTTCGGCGGCCACGGGGTGGGCGTTGAGTTCCACGAAGATCCCTTTGTGGCCCATGTGGGAAGAAAAGGGACAGGCATGCTGCTGGTGCCCGGTATGATTTTCACCATTGAGCCCATGATTAATACCGGCAGGAAAAATATTTTTATTGACGAAAAAGATGAATGGACAGTTTATACGGAAGACGGCAGCCTCTCCGCCCAATGGGAGTATACGGTGCTGGTGACGGATACCGGTGTGGAAATACTGTCGTGGTAAAACCTGAGTGACGCGGTCCGGCATGAAACATATAGTGCCGGGCCTTATTTTTTAAAACTGTTTTTTCTTTAAATTGGTTGACTTCATTTTTAAGATATGATTAAATTATTGTAACAATTCAAAATAATTCTTATAATTAATGAGCGATTCATATTTTTTTTAACCCATAATGCATTATTATGAGGAAAATCTGATTAATTATTCTTGTTTTGTTATAACGGGAGGGGAAATATATGATTATTGACCGCGTAGACATTTACAATGTGCATAACCCGTTTAATCATCCCTTTGAAACCAGCTTTACGAAGTTTGTGAACAGGGATGCCCTGCTGGTAAAGGTCTATTCGGAAGGCCTGGTGGGCTGGGGCGAATGTAAGGCTTTTTACGGGCCTTTCTATAATCCGGAAGATAACGGGACTGTACTGCATGTATTGGGTAAAATGATCATCCCGCGGCTGCTTCACACGGAAGTGGGCGGACCGGCAGATTTTATGGCGAAATTCAAATTCATTATCGGAAACCGCCTGGCGAAGGCGGCGATCGAAAACGCGCTTTGGGAAATCCTTTCCCAGCGTACCGGGAAATCGATCAAGACGCTGCTGGGCGGTACACAAAATGAAATCAAGGTGGGTGTTTCCCTGGGGATTGAAAAAGATATCAGCACCTTGTTCAGGATGATTGAGAAGTATCTTAAGCAGGGTTATCACCGGACGAAGATAAAAATCCATCCCGGGCAGGACGTAGAGGTCATCAGAGCGATCCGGAGAGAATTTGGCGATATCACATTAACGGTGGATGCCAATTCCGCATATACGCTGAAAGATATTGATGTATTCAAAGCAATGGATGAATTTGGCCTTCAGTATATCGAGCAGCCTTTGGGAGAAAACGATATTGTGGACCATTCCATCCTTCAGAAGCAGATAGAAACGCCTATCTGCCTGGATGAAAGCATTGTATCCTATGAGTCGGCGGCGGCAGCGATCCGGCTGGGCAGCTGCAAGGTCATCAATATCAAATCCAGCCGCTGCGGGGGCATGTGGGAAGGCAAACGTATCCACGACCTGTGTGTGGAGCATAACATACCCTTGTGGTGCGGCGGTATGACGGAACTGGGTATCGGCCGGGCGCAGAATGTTTCTTTCGCCAGTCTGCCGGGCTTTACGGAACTGGCCCATGATGTGGCGGCAGCCAACCGGTATTTTGAAAAGGATATTACCCGCCCCATGGTGGATATTACGGACCGTTGCACGATCATCGTGCCTGACGAAACCAACGGTGTTAAATACGAAGTAGACGAGAAAGCCATCGACGCCATGTCAGTGGCGCACTGGATCTACAAATAAGTATTTACAGATAAACATCAAAATCGTGCTAAGAATGAAAAAAATCGAAAACGGAGAAGTTACAAACGTTTTTTGAGAAGCTCACACTCTCGTAAAAATAGATGTGTTTCTGATCGTTTTACCGGTTTTTTATAAAGGGGTTGGTGAAAACCGGCGCTTGAAAAGGAAGGCAGGCGTCCGGGCTTGTTTAAAAAGAACTGTCTGAAACAATTGATTAGTAAGAGAGAGGTATCGGTTAATTAAAAAGGGGGAATTATTGTGGATTTAAAACAAGCTATTAACAGTCCGGGCCTATGGATTGCTTCATCGCTGATGATCATTGTGATCCTGACCCAGTGTGCCATTTATTTAAGGGCAGCTATTAAAGAAGCTGACAATCTGGGCATTGCTCCCGAAAGATGGAAAGCGGGCTTCCGTTCTGCCTGCCTGACCTCCATCGGGCCGTCCCTGTCGCCTGTTATTATCATGATGGCGCTGATCGCCGTATTGGGTACGCCTACCACCTGGATGCGTATGAACGATATCGGCGCAGCCCGTACCGAGCTGGCCATGGTTACCCTGGCAGCCGGCGTGGCAGGCGTGGATCCGCAGAATCCGGCGGCTTTCGGCCTGAAAGGTTTTTCCTACGCTCTGTGGGGCATGGCGCTGAACAATCTGGGCTGGATGTTCTTTACATTGATTCTGACCCATCGCATGAGTGATGTAGTCGCTAAACTGAATACCAAATATGACCCGGCCTGGATCAAATATCTGACCGCCGGCGCCACCATCGGTCTGTTTGCGTTCCTGCTGTCACCCCGTCTGGTTATGCCCTTCAAGGCCAGCAACTGGTGCGCGGCGGTAGTTTCTGCGATAGTCATGATGATCGTTTCCAAAGTATTCGCGAATCAACAGCGCCTGCAGGAATTGGCGCTGGGAATTTCAATGATTGCGGGCATGTATGTGACCGTGGTCATTTTCGGTTAATGGAAAGGAGTGATCGGAATGACGAATCCTGAAGTTTACAGACAAAAATGTATTAAAATCGGTCTTGTTTCCGTAACGGCGGCAATCATTGCCAACTTTTGCCCCGCCATTTATTTCTATATCACCTACGGAGTTATGCCTCCGTTCAGCGACCTGATCAAACTCTGGACAGTTGCGGCCTTTACGTTCGGCGTGTCCTGGTTTATCCAGCCCACTACCTTCTTCAGCCTTATGGGTGTCAGCGGCACCTATATCGGCTGGGTTACCGGCAACTGCGCGGATATCCGCTGCCCGGCCATCACCATGGCCCAGAAAGTAGCCGGCTACGAAGCGGGCACCCCGGAAGGCGACGTTATGGCGACCATGGGTATTACTGCCTCTACGTTTACTTCCATCTGCATCATCACTTTCTTTGCCGTGGCGGGCGGCGAGCTGATCAACCAGCTGCCTCCTTTCATTAAAGCCGGTTTCAAGTATATCCTCCCGGCCGTATTCGGCGCTGTATATACCCAGTTGTGCACCAAGCACCTGAAGGTAGGTTTCCTGACCATCATCCTGGCTGTTATCCTGACATATCTGTTCAAGACGGCCAAAGTTCCCAACTGGATCCTGAATATCGCCATCATCCTGGGCGGCGTCCTGATTGCCCGTATCGATTTCAAGAGCAAACAGAAACAAGCGTAGGAGCGAACTGTGCCGCGGTGCACAGTTAAAAGTGCGGGGGTTCCGCCAACCTGTGGCGGAGACTGCCGCAGACCTGTAAGTTGACGAACGATCAGTTAAAGAAGAAAGGAGTATCACAGTATGGATGTAAAAGCAAAAGCATTTGCATGGGTAGACGCAAACAAAGAAGGTATTATTGAGCTCTGGAAGCAGATGGTATCCATTGATTCCGGTATCGGCGTAAAAGAAGGCGGCATGGAAATCGGCAACCTGTGCGCCGGCATTCTGGAGGAACTGGGTTTCAGCATCCGCCGTTATCATTTTGAAAAGTGCGGCGATACCATTATCGGCGAACGCGGTGATCTGTCCAAACCCTACACCCTGCTGCTGGGCCATATCGATACCGTATTCTATGAGGGCGAAGTTGCCAAACGGCCCTTTACCATTAAAGACGGCAAAGCCTACGGCCCCGGCGTTCTGGATATGAAAGGCGGCGATACCATTGCCCTTTCTGCCCTGCGCGCCCTGAAGGATGCCGGTTATGATTTCCCCTGCAAGGTGATTTTTGTAGCGGACGAAGAACCGGCACACGCTTTCTCCAACAATCCGGAAGTGATTATGAAAGAAGCCAAAGGAGCGAAATACTGCTTCAACTTTGAAACCGGTTTCCCCGATCATGACATTACCGTACAGAGGAAAGGCTGCTGGCGTTTCTTTATCGAGACCTTCGGCCGCGGATGCCATGTAGGCAATGATCCGGAAAATGGCCGCAGCGCCATCCTGGAAATGGCCAACAAGATCATCGAGATTGAAAAACTGTCCGACTTCTCCAAAGGCTACAACATCAACGTAGGCACCATCGAGGGTGGTACCGTTGCCAATGCGGCTCCGGCCCACTGCAAAGTGGAATGCGACTTCCGGTATATCAATCCGGAAGACAAGGTCATGATGGAAGAGAAAGTCCGCAAGATCGTTGAGACGGTTTATGTCAAAGACGTTACTTCCAAAATGTACGACAGCGTGGGCTTTGACGCCATGGTACGGCTGCCCGGCAACATGGAACTGCTGGCAGTGGCGCAGGAAGTCTGCAAAGAAAACGGCTGGCCAATCCCCGGTCCGAAACTGTGCGGTGGCGCTTCCGACGCGGCGTATACCTGCAAAGTCGGCGTTCCGTCCCTGTGCTCCATCGGCGTAGAAGGCCGCCGGAACCATACGGTAGAAGAATGGGCGGACGTTGACAGCATGTTCGCAAGAACCAAACTGATTGCTGCATTGATTTTGAAACTGACAAAATAAGTCTGGAAAATGAGGGAGAAACACTATGAAAATTAAAAAAGTCGTCCTCCGTGAACTGGAATTAAAACATAAGGTTGGCTTCCGTACCAGCTTTGGCGTAAGCACGGTTAAAAATTTCTCTGTAATTGAGGTACATGATTCTGACGGCAACGTCGGCTATGGAGAATGCTCGCCTTTCTTCCGTCCCTGGTACAATGAAGAAACCACCGGCGGCGCGCTGATTATTCTGAAAAACTTCCTGATTCCCGAATTATTTAATTTCGGTGAATTTAAAACTCCGGAAGATTTCTGGTTCCATACGGGCTGGATCCGCCGGAACCGGATGGCCCGTTCCGCCGTGGACTGCGCCCTGTGGGAACTGTATTCCAAACAGCAGGGCCTGCCTGAATGGAAAGCCCTGGGCGGCGTAAAGACGGAAGTAGAAGCCGGCATTTCCCTGGGCATTGAAAAGACACCGGACGATCTGTGCCGCAAGGTGGAAGAATCCCTGAAAAAAGGATATCACCGGGTAAAATGCAAAATCGGGCCCGGCCATGATATCCAGTATCTGTCTGCCGTACGCAAACAGTTTGGCGATATCATGCTGATGGCTGACGCTAACTCTGCTTATACCCTGGATGATATTCCGGTATTCAAGGAAATCGACGACCTGCATCTGCTGATGATTGAGCAGCCGCTGGCAGATAACGACATCGTTGACCACCGCCACCTGCAGGCAGCCATCAAAACCCCGATCTGCCTGGACGAAAGCATCGACTCCCTGGAAGATGCCCGCCGTGCCATTGAACTGGGCAGCTGCCGTATCATCAATATCAAAGTCGCCCGGGTAGGCGGCCTGACGGAAGCGCGCCGGATCCAGAAATATGCCGGCGAGCGTAATGTATTCTCCTGGAGCGGCGGCATGCTGGACGCCGGCATTGCCCGTATGCACAATATTGCAGTGGCAACGCTGCCGTATTATGTATATCCCAATGACATCCCCAACAGTGACCGTTACTATGCGGAAGACATCGTATCGCCTTCCACGTTTGTGGACGAAAACGGCAAGATCCAGGTTCCGCAGGAAGTGGGAACCGGCTTCAAACCTAACATGGAAGTGATTGAAAAGGCCACTGTTAACAAGTGGGAATTTGACGGGGCTCCGAAAGTAGAAGAAAAGTAATATAAAAAAGTCTGTAACGGGTTCCCGGATCGTTTTCTGCGGTTCAGGAGCCCGTTCTTTTTGTGAAACGGAAAACAGGAGAAAATCTTTGGACACTTGTGCTTCCCGGATGTATACATGTATACATTTGCGGCGCCTCTTGATTTTTTGAAGTAAATTGTTTAAAATCGTCTTATATAAAAAATGAAAATTGAGTGGATGAAACATGCGGAAGAATGCAGGGCCAAAAGGTCAGGCATGCCGAAGGAGTAGCACTCTCAGGCGTTCCGGTGAACACGAAACCGCATGCGGACACAACTCTGGAGATACTCATTCAATTGAGAGCCGAAGGTGCAAGGGCAAAGCCCCAATCTCTCAGGCAAAAGGACAGGGTCGGGAGCAGGCGGTAATTCCGCTTGCGCAGTAATACGTTTAGTGAAGTGTTGCATGCAATAATATTGACCGGCCTGCAGGGAATGAATTTCCGGAGGCCGGTTTTAATTTTCAATTTCAATCATGGGAGGTCCAAATGAGGGAAATCAGGATCAGGGGTGATACCGGGTAATACAGCGGTAAACGCGCGTAACACGCGGCGCCGGATCAGGCAATGACCGGAAGCGATTCCGGAAATTATAAAAAGGAAGAAGGAAAGAATTATGAATATGGAACAAATCAATGCTCTTGTCAATGATATTGACAGTTTCGTATGGGGACCGGCGATGCTGACCCTGCTGGTAGGTACCGGCATATACCTGACTTTTAAGCTGAACTTCCGTACCTGGCGGAACCTGCCGTACGCGTTGCGCAGCGTGCTGGGCAAGGATGCCCGCACCACGAAACGCGGCCATGGCGATGTTTCTCCGTTCTCTACACTTATGACAGCTTTAGCCGCTACCATCGGTACCGGTAATATCGTCGGCGTGGCCACGGCCATGTTTTCCGGCGGCCCCGGTGCCCTGGTCTGGATGTGGATCTCCGCCTGCTTCGGTCTCACCAGTAAGTTTGCGGAATGCATGCTGGCGGTTAAATATCGTGAAGTGAACGCCAAAGGCGAAATGGCCGGCGGTCCTATGTTCACCATGAAGAACGCGCTGAAGAACAAATCTCTGGGCGCCACATTAGGTTTCCTGTTTGCGCTGTTCACCGTGCTGGCTTCCTTCGGTATAGGCAACCTGACCCAGGCGAACTCCATTTCTTCTGCCCTGGAACAGACTTTTGAAATTCCCATAGCAGTGACCGGTGTCGGTCTGACGATTTTGTCCCTGATTATCATTCTGGGCGGCATTCAGACGATTGCCAAAGTATCCTCTGTCCTGGTTCCTTCCATGGCGGTTCTGTATGTTGTTGCCGGCCTGGCGGGCATTCTGGGTAACCTCTCCGCAATTCCGCACGGCCTGTATCAGATTTTTATGATGGCATTCAGTCCGGATGCAGTAGGCGGCGGTGTACTGGGTACGATCACCGTCAGCGTTATGAATGCGGTCCGCTTCGGCGTGGCCCGCGGCTGCTTCTCCAACGAAGCCGGTATGGGTTCTGCGGCTATCACCGCTGCGGCGGCTCACACGGACGACCCGGTCCGTCAGGGTTATATCAATATGACCGGTACGTTCTTTGATACCATCGTTGTCTGCTCTATCACCGGCTTGGTCATCGCTTCCTCGGGCGTACTGGGCGCCACGGCTGCCGACGGTACCCCGCTGAAAGGCATTGCGCTGACCATCGCCGCGTTTGAACGGTTCGTAGGCCCGGCAGGCGCATATATCGTTTCCATCGGCATCCTGCTGTTTGCGTACTCCACGATTTTAGGCTGGGAATACCACGGTGAAAAAGCATTCGAATACCTGGTAGGCAGTCATAAATTAAACATCATCTACCGGGTGCTGTTCTCCCTTACCGCCTATGTTGGCGCTACCCAGACCCTGGAACTGGTGTGGAACCTGTCCGATATTTTCAACGCCCTGATGGCGATACCCAACTTAATCAGTATGATCCTGCTGGCTGACGTGCTGAAGGCCGAAGTGGAACGTTTCCAGCCGATCCTGGAAGCGGAACAAGCGGCGAAGGCTGCTGCGGAAGACTGATCAATTCCGATTCAGACAAATTTTCATTAAGTGCAATGAGGAGACAGAGGCTTTGGCTTCTGTCTCTTTTTTATATTCTGTATGCGTTATGTTTATGGTATAATGTTTTAGCACCCGGCAATTTCGGATTATAATCAGGTAAACAGTACGCTAAAGGGGTATGAGTGGCCATGAATCATAAGGCGTCTTCTTTTTTAGTTGCGCAAGGGGCGATGATTGCAGCTGCATATGTGGTGCTGACAGTTGCTTTTGCACCGTTTTCCTTTAAGGAAATCCAGATCAGGATATCAGAATCCCTGACAATACTGCCCATGTTCACTCCGGCAGCGGTTCCGGGGCTTGCTGTAGGGTGTCTGCTTGCTAATATTTTAGGAGGAGCGGTGCTTGCTGACATTATATTCGGATCACTGGCCACGTTGCTCGGGGCAGTGGGGACCAGGATGTTGCGGGACAGAAAACCTGTTCTGGCCGTTATCCCCCCGATTGTCGCCAATATGCTTATTGTTCCTTTCGTGCTTCGTTATGCTTATGGCGTGCCGCTGCCGATTCCACTGCTGATGGGGACCATTGGCATCGGGGAAATGGTATCCTGCGGAATTTTGGGAATATTGCTTTATAAAGCTTTGTACGCGCATCGAAAGAGCATTTTCAAAGAATAAATAATCACAAGCTTTTGGATTTTATAGATTTTGGAGGACTGATGGATACTCTTGCAAACCTGAACCCGCAGCAGCAGGCTGCGGTGGAACATATAAACGGACCTATGCTGATCCTGGCAGGAGCCGGCAGCGGGAAGACGAAGGTGCTGACCTGCCGCATTGCGCATCTGCTGGAACTTGGCGTTTCGCCCTATAAAATTCTGGCGATCACTTTTACAAATAAAGCGGCCAAGGAGATGCGTGACCGGGTGGATACTATGGTAGGTCCGGCGGCGAAGGACGTGTGGCTGTACACATTTCACGCTTTCTGCGCCCGTTTCCTGCGCCGGGAGATAGAAGTGCTGGGAACCCACAAAAGCAATTTCGCCATTTACGATGCGGCGGACCAGAAGAATTTATTGAAATCCATCCTGAAGGACATGAACCTGGATGAAAAACGGTTTCCGCCGGCAGCGTTACAGAATGCGATTTCCAATGCCAAGAACCAGATGCAGGACGCGGCGGCTTTTGCAAAACTGGCAGGTGATTTTTTTGAGCAGAAGGCGGCAGAGGTTTACGAATTATACGAGAAACGGTTGTTGGCCAACAATGCCATGGACTTTGACGATCTGCTGATGCTGACGGTAAAGATACTGGCGGAGTTCCCTGAGGTGCGGGAAAAATATCAGCAGCGTTTCAGCTATATCATGATTGACGAATACCAGGATACCAACCGGACCCAGTATCTGCTGACGCGCCTGCTGGCGGGAGATGAGGGAAATCTGTGTGTGGTGGGCGACGCAGACCAGAGCATCTACGGCTGGCGGGGCGCGGACATCCGCAACATCCTCGATTTTGAAAAGGACTATCCCAAAGCAAAACTTCTGAAGCTGGAACAGAATTACCGTTCCACTACCGTAATACTAGACGCGGCCAATGCGGTTATCGAAAACAACACGGGCCGCAAGCCGAAAAAATTGTGGACGAAAAATCCTGTGGGCGCGGAAATCACCTATTACAACGCCATGGACGAGCGGGACGAGGCAAGGTTTGTGGTGGAGCAGGCCCAGGCGCTGATCCGTGGAGGCCGTTTCTCTTACGGCGATATGGCCGTGTTGTACCGTACCAACACCCAGTCCCGTGTGTTTGAAGAAATGCTGATTAAAAGCGGAATCAGCTACAGTATGGTAGGCGGCGTGAAGTTTTACGACCGGAAAGAGATCCGGGACGTAATGGCCTACCTGAAGCTGCTGTACAATCCTTATGATACGCTGAGCTTGCTGCGTGTTATTAATGTACCAAAACGGGGCATCGGGCAGACCACTGTCAATAAGCTGCAGGATCATGCCAATGCGCAGGGCATTTCCCTGTTCGAGGTCATTACCAACGCGGCGGCGGTGCCAGGATTGAGCCCTCGTTTCATTGCCAAACTGGAAGAAATGAGCGGCATTTTGTTTGATCTGATGGCAGAGGTGGACACGGTTCCGGTGGAACAGTTAATTGATGATGTGATGCATAAAACAGGTTATCTGGAAGAACTGCATGCAGAGCGGACGCCCCAGTCCGAGAGCCGGGCGGAAAACCTGAAGGAACTGATTAGTGTGGCCCAGGACTTTCTGAAGGATGAAGGGGAAGATAAAACACTGGCCCGTTTCCTGGAGCACGTAGCGCTGGTTTCAGACATTGACGATGCCCGGCTGGATAACGATAAATTTACGTTGATGACACTCCATTCTGCCAAAGGACTGGAGTTTCCGGTAGTTTTCCTGGCCGGGATGGAGGAAGGGCTCTTCCCCCATTCCCGCAGCCTGATGGATGACGAACAGATGGAAGAGGAGCGGCGGCTTTGCTATGTGGGCATTACCCGCGCCAAACAGATACTGTATCTGACCGGCGCGAAGACACGCACCATCTACGGACAGACGAATTATTCAGCACCCTCACGCTTTCTGAAAGAGATTCCGGAAAAGCTGGTACATGAGTATCATCGTCCTTCGCTGGGAAGTGCGGGATACCGCAATACGGAAGGATATAAGGGCCGGGGTTATGGACAGGGCGGCTATTCGAATGTTGATTCCGGTGGTTATCGCCAGTACGGACGCAGCGGATATGGGCAGGGAACTTATTACCGCGATGGATATAACGACGAAGGCGGCGCTATCGTCGGCGGAGGCCGGGGTAAACGAACGGTTCCCGACAGTCGGGTGAGCGCATCCCTCAGCGAACGGTTTAAGGAAGAAAGCAAAAAGACCAGTGGGCTGTTCAGTAAGATTCATACAAACTTTGTGCCGGAAAAACCTGCGGATGCTGCAACGGACTTTGCTATTGGCGACCGCGTCAGCCATAAAAAATGGGGCGAAGGAACTGTCGTCAGCGTGAAAAACTCACCGGACGGGCAGGAAGTAAAGGTCGCGTTTGCAGGTGGGGGGATCCGCAGCCTGCTGACAAAATACGCCATGCTGAAAAAACTTTAACTGACGTGGAGAGGTAATTTTATGGAAGAAAAAGAAACGGTACAGTATCAGGCTGCTGTATTGAAAGACGGCGAAACCAAAGAAGCACTGCTGCGAGAAGCGGATGGGTTGCGTATGCAGATCCGGCATCATGAATACCAGTACTATGTGCTGGATGCACCGGAGATCAGCGACGCGGAATATGATGCGCTGACCAACCGGCTCCGTTCCATCGAAGCGCTGTACCCGGACGAAGTGCCGCCGGATTCCCCCACACTGCGTCCCGGCGGGTACGTAGCGCCGGGCTTCACCCAGGTAAAGCACATGGTACCCATGCTGAGTCTGGGCAATGTGTATAACGCGGAGGAAATGGGGGATTTCGACCAGCGGGTACGGAACGCCTTGCCTGCCGGTACCGAAGTCAGTTATGTGCTGGAACCGAAGATTGACGGGCTGGCCTGCAGCCTTATCTATGAAAACGGCTGGCTGGTACGGGCTGCGACCCGGGGCGACGGGGAAGTGGGCGAAAACGTAACGACAAATGTACGTACCATAAAAAGCATTCCCCAACGCCTGCGTATCCCTGCCGGGGAAGAAGTGCCGGAACTGCTTGATGTGCGGGGCGAAGTATATATGTCCCGGGAAGCGTTCCTGCGTCTGAACGAAGAACGGGTGGAAGCCGGGGAAGCTGAATTCGCCAATCCCCGGAATGCGGCGGCGGGCAGTCTGCGGCAGCTGGATCCTGCAGTTACGGCGCGGCGTTCCCTCAGCTTTTTTGCCTATTACCTGAAAGGGCCGGAGGAACCGGAAACCCAGGAAGAGTGCCTGCGAAATCTGGAGAAATACGGTTTTACCACACCGGAATACTGGTGTGTGGCACATACAAATGAAGAAATACTACAGTTCATTGAAGAACATGACAAACGTCGCCGTGAACTGGCTTATGATACAGATGGTGCAGTGGCGAAGGTCAACGCGGTTTGGCAGCAGAAGCTGCTGGGAGCCACGGGAAAGGATCCCCGCTGGGCCATAGCCTATAAATATCCGCCGGAACAGGCCCGGACGAAATTGGAAGATATTGTAATCCAGGTGGGGCGCACGGGCGTGCTGACGCCGGCTGCGGTGCTGACCCCCGTAAAGTTATCCGGCAGTACCGTAAGCCGAGCTACCCTTCACAATGAAGATTTTATTCTGGAAAAGGATATTCGGATCGGCGATACGGTCATCATCAACAAAGCGGCGGAAATCATCCCCGAGGTGCTTTCTGTTGTAAAAGAACTCCGGCCGGAATCAGCAGTGCCTTTTGTCATGCCGAAGGAATGTCCGGAATGTGGTTGGGCGGTTGTACGCAAAGAAGGGGAAGCGGCTTACCGCTGTACTAATCCACATTGTCCGGCGCTTGGCCGTGAAGGTCTGATCCATTTTGCGTCCCGGGACGCCATGGATATTGAAGGCTGCGGCCCCGCGGTGATTAACCAACTTTTGGATGCAGGATTGGTAAAAACGCCGGCAGACTTGTACGAACTGAAAGAAGAGCAACTCCTGACATTGGAACGGGTGGGGAAAAAATCAGCGGATAATTTGCTGAAAGCGATTGAAAAGAGTAAAGGGCAGGGACTGGACAAACTTCTTTTTGCGCTGGGGATCCGTCACATCGGCGCAAAGGGGGGACGGCTGCTGGCCCTGCAGTATAAAAATATGGATACGCTGATGGCGGTCTCTGCAGAAGAACTTGCTGCTGTCAAAGATATTGGCTCCGTCATTGCAGAAAGCGTGGTGACCTGGTTTGCCAATCCGTTGAACCGGGAATTGATTGACCGTCTGAAAAAAGCAGGGCTAAATATGGAGATGCAGACCCAGGCTGTCAATGAAAGCCATCCTTTTTACGGAAAGACGTTGGTGTTTACCGGCACTATGCGCACGCTGGACCGGGCTACGGCCCAGACTATGGCCCAGGATGCCGGGGCTAAGGTCAGCGGCAGTGTGAGTAAAAAAACAGATTATGTTATTGCAGGTACCGAAGCAGGGAGCAAACTGGAAAAAGCCCGTACGTTAGGCGTTACGGTGATTGATGAAGCGGAGTTTCTGCGGCTGATGGGAAATGGTACGGGGTATTCTGACGAATTTGCAGAAGGGGCAGATGCCGCTCCGGCATCAGAAGAAGGAAACCTGTTCGCAGGCTGGGAGGGAAAATAGCTGTGAAGAAGGTTTGTAAATGGACAGTTGTCTGTCTGATTCTTTTACTGGTAGTTGCCGGCTGTGGGTTTCTGAAAGCGATAACAGGGGACCCCTTTGCAGGGGACTGGATTGGTATCGTTAAAATTCCGGGGATGGGTAAGTCAGTTCTTCGAGTCAAAATCGAACCGGAGGATTCCGATCGGTATCAGGTTCATGCTACAGCGGAGAATTATCAGCAGAAAAGGGAAGAAGGGGACAAAAATCAGTCTGAAAAACGGTTTGTCTGGCAGACAGGGGCAGAGATGCGTTTTAACGGACAATTGGAAAGTGATACGCTTCATTTAAACAGGATGATGCAGCTGAGCCTCAGGCTGAGCAAGATTACCGGAACCCTGCGTTTCCCGGATGGAACGGAGATCCATAAGGATACAGGCAAAGAATATCCGGTGTTGAAAGAAGAGCTCCGAAAGATGACAGAAGAGGAACATCCCGGCGCTAAATTTGAAGACATGAAGAAATAAGTTATAATATTTGTAAGTGCCTTTTCCATATATATAAATTGTGATATAATATTATGTACGTTTTTTCAGGCAAGAGGAAACACTGCTTCGCCGTCGGTATGCAATTTACGGAAAATGGCGTTCAACTGGTATTTTGTCGATGGAGCGTTTCCTTAAAGCTTAATGAATAACAGGATGGTGAAAAAATGAAAGTAACGGAAAAAGATGTGAAATACATCGCTGCACTTTCCCGCCTGGAGATTTCCGAGGCGGAAATGCCTAAGTTCACAGAGCAGTTCAACCAGATCCTCAATTATGCGGATATCCTGCAGAAGGTGGATACCACCGGTATCGAACCCACTTTCAGCATTCTGCCTCTGTACAATGTGCTGCGGGAAGATGTGCCGCAGGAAGGCGTAGCTCATGAAGATGCGCTGAAAAACGCGCCGGCGGTACATAATGATGGATTCAAAGTTCCGCGTGTAATCGAGTAAGGGAGGCAAGGACTGTGAAGTTATACGAAAGCACCGTTCATGAACTGCATGAACAACTGCAAAATAAACAGCTCAGCTCCGTTGAGCTGACCAAAGCGGTGTACGACCGCATCGATGAAGTGGAAGAAAAAATCGGCGCTTATGTGACGCTGGACAAAGAAAACGCCCTGGCCCAGGCGGCCAAAGTGGACGCCATGATTGCCGCGGGCGAAACTATCAAACCGTTGGCCGGTATTCCGGGCGCCATCAAAGATAATATCAGCACCAAAGGGCTGCGCACTACCTGTTCGTCCCACATCCTGGACAATTTCATTCCGGTGTACGACGCCCATGTAATCGCAAATCTTCGTAAGGACGAAACCATTTTCCTGGGCAAGACAAACATGGACGAATTCGCCATGGGTTCTACCACGGAGACTTCTTATATGAAAAAGACCCATAACGCCTGGAATCTGGACTGCGTGCCCGGCGGTTCCTCCGGCGGCAGCGCAGCGGCTATTGCGGCCGGTGAAGCCATCTGGTCCCTGGGTTCCGATACCGGCGGATCCATCCGCCAGCCGGCATCCTTCAACGGCGTGGTTGGTATTAAACCGACTTACGGGCGTGTGTCCCGCTATGGCTGTGTCGCATTTGCTTCTTCACTGGATCAGATCGGGCCTATCACCCGTGACGTAACCGACGCGGCTATCGTATTGAACACCATCTGCGGCGTCGATGCTCACGACTCTACCTCTCTGCCGGTGGATGTGCCCGACTTTACCAAGGCGCTGCGGCAGGATGTGAAAGGCCTGCGCATCGGCCTGCCGAAAGAATACTTTGGAGAAGGCATTAATGCCAAAGTCAAAGAGCAGATTATGCTGGCCGTGGAAAAATACAAAGAGCTGGGCGCGGAAATCGTTGAAGTTTCCCTGCCCCATACGGAATATGCCGTAATTACGTATTACATCATTGCCCCGGCAGAAGCTTCTGCCAACCTGGCACGCTATGACGGTGTGCGCTACGGCTATCGCAACAAAGAGGCCAAGAGCGCACCGGAAATGACAAAACTGAGCCGTACGGAAGGCTTTGGCAGCGAAGTAAAACGCCGCATCATGCTGGGCACGTATGTGCTGAGTTCCGGTTATTATGATGCGTATTATAAAAAGGCTATGCAGGTCCGTACCCTGATCCGCAAAGACTTTGACGAAGTATTCCGGAAAGTGGATGTGCTGCTGACCCCGACGTCTCCGGTAGTGGCGTATCCGCTGGACGGCAAGATGGATCCCCTGGCAATCTACATGCTGGACGTAACCACGATTCCGGTGAACATGGCCGGTCTGCCCGGTATCTCCATTCCCTGCGGCTTTGCGGATGGTATGCCGGTAGGTCTGCAGCTGATTGGCAAAGCGCTGGACGAAGAAACCCTGCTTCGGGCTGCTTACACCTTTGAGCAGGCGACGGAATTTCATAAAACGGCAGCGCCTTTGGGAGGTAACAAATAATGAAAAATTATATTACTGTTATCGGTCTGGAAGTCCATGCCGAGTTAAAAACAAAAACCAAAGCGTTCTGCTCCTGCTCCACGGAATTCGGCGCGGAACCCAATACCCATGTATGCCCGGTCTGCCTGGGCATGCCCGGCGCCCTGCCGGTACTGAACAAACGGGTCGTTGAATTTGCGATCCGTGCCGGTCTGGCCCTGAACTGTGACATTCAGAAATTCAATAAGATGGACCGTAAGAATTACTTTTATCCCGACCTGGCGAAAAATTACCAGATTTCCCAGTGGGATGAACCAATCTGTCTGGGCGGGCATATCGATATCCGTGTCAACGGCGAGAAAAAACGCATCGGTATCACCCGCATCCATATGGAAGAAGATGCCGGCAAGCTGGTGCACAGCGGCCTGACCATCAGCACGTCTGATTATTCCGCGGTTGACTACAACCGCGCCGGCGTGCCTCTGATTGAAATCGTATCCGAACCGGATATGCGCAGCGCTGCGGAAGCGCGTGCTTATATGGAACAGCTGAAAGCCATTCTGGAATACACGGATGTCTGCGACTGCAAGATGCAGGAAGGCAGTCTCCGCTGCGATGCCAATATTTCCGTTATGCCGGAAGGCGCTACGGAATTCGGCACCCGTGCCGAAATCAAGAACCTGAACTCCTTCCGCGCACTGGAACGGGCTATTGAATACGAAGTGGAGCGCCAGATTGAAATCGTGGAAGACGGCGGCCACGTAGTGCAGGAGACCCGTACCTGGGATGATGCCAACGGCGTGACCCTGTCCATGCGTTCCAAGGAAGAGGCCCACGATTACCGTTACTTTCCGGAACCTGACCTGGTACCGATCAATCTGGACCAGGCCTGGATCAACGAAATCAAAGCAACCCTGCCGGAACTGCCCTCTGCCCGTAAAGAACGGCTGCTGGCGGAAGATGTTCCGGAAGACAACGCGGATATCATCGTAGCCAGCAAAAAGGTGGCGGATTATTTTGACGCAGGCGCCAAGGCTACGAAGAACCTGAAAGCCCTTTCCAACTGGCTAATCGGGGATGTGGCCGGCTTCCTGAATGCGGAAGGTATTGAAATCGACGATCCGGAATTCAGGATTACACCGGACCATCTGGGCGAACTGGTAAACCTGATCGACAAAGGCGTATTGTCCAGCAAGCTGGCCAAGCAGGTCTTTGCGGAGATGTTGAAAGAAAATGAAGCACCGGAAGCGCTGGTGAAGAAACTGGGTCTGGAACAGGTCAGCGACGCAGGCGAACTGGGCAAACTGGTAGACGAAGTGATTGCTGCCAATCCCCAATCCATTGCAGACTTCAAGGCCGGCAAGAAAAAAGCTCTCGGTTTCCTGGTGGGGCAGATCATGAAAGCAACCCACGGAAAAGCAAATCCGGGCATGGTCAACAAGATGCTGATGGAAAAACTGCAATAAAAATCATCTGAAATTAGTAATAACAGCATTTCTGTAGTTGATTACGGACACAGGCGCGGTTTGCAAATTAAATGCAGACCGCGCTGTTTTTTAGCAGGGGGATTTGAGCATTGACCGGTGTATCACATAGCATTGTCACATTTGCAACGTTGTTTGTGGCAACACATAACGTATTCATTGCCGGAAGCGCGATGCTCGGCAGCCTGTTCCCTGATAAGTCGGAAGGATTATTCTGGCAGTCTTCTCACCGTACCTATTCTCACTGGTTCGTGTTGTACGTGGCTGCGCTGGCGTTATTCTGGACGCCGGAGGCGCTTTCTGTAACGGGAATACAGATGTGGCAGGCGGGAATCGTTCAGATGAGCCGTATGTTTTTGTTTTGGTTCTTCGCCGGAGCGCTGCTCCATATAGTGGAAGATGCAATATGCGGGCCGGTTCCGTTTCTGTATCCGAATAAACGGACAACGGTGCTGCCACGTCTGTTTAAGACAGGTTCTGTTGGAGAATGTCTCTTCGTTATAACATATTGCGCGATTCTGTATCTGGCTGCGGGGAAATGGTAAGTCAGATAGCGGACTGCGGAGCAGGGAGCAACAATGAAAACGACAGGGGAAACAGACTTAGCGGAAAAGAGTTAAGGGGGAAACAAGTATGAGAGAGATTGACGATCAGGAATGGAAAGTGTATGTAACAAAATGCACCACCGGGGAATGGCCTGTTCCCCCCGGTTTTGTCAGTGACAAGAATAACTGGCTGTGCCGCGCCATTGTAGGCCGGGTGCTGTACTTCATTAAGGATGTGGAAGGAGCCCTGACGGTGTTAAGCACCTTCATCAACGATGTAGAACCTGACCTGGACGATCATCCGGATCAGGGCATGTGCGAAGCGGAGCATTTCGTGCTGAGCCTGCGTGATATTTCAGAAATCATCTGGAAGCTGACAAAAAACGGTGATGCATCTCTGCAGTATCTGGACAGGGCGTTTATAATCTGCCGTAAATTTCCTTACCGTTTTCATACGGAAGCGCGCGGTGATATCTGGTACCGGCGGCTGAACGTTCTGGCGGAAAGCGGAAGACTGGAACAAGCTTTCGCTGACGCAGAAGAGATGGTGAAAAATGAAAAACTGGAGTCCCATGCGCCGCAGCCCATTATCCCCGACCCGCTGTATGATGGGGTGAATCCGTATATTTTTTACAGCCTGCGGTTTCTGGCGGAGCAGAAGCATAAAGAAGGAAAATCGGCAGAAGCCTGTGCCCTGTTTGCAGAAGCATACAATTATTTTCCGCTGTCGGCGGCGGGCATCCGGGACGTGAACAAGGCGAAGGAAACAAAAGATGTGGAGGAACAGTACAAGGCCTGGAAGTTCTGTACAGGCTATCAGTATCTGCCCTGGGAAAAGCAGCCGGTTGTAAAGTTACGGGACTGAGATGATTCGGAATTATGAAAGATAAAATTATTGAAATTTTGCAGGGGCTGATGGCTTGCGCTGCCGTTACCAACACGGAAAAAGAGATTGATGCGGAACTATGGATGCTGGATTTTTTCCGGAAACAGCCGTATTTTCAAAAGTACCCGGAATTATGCGGACTGTTCCCGATTCCGGAGGATTCGTTGAAACGCGGCGCTGTCTGGGCACTGGTGAAACCGTCTGGCATTTATGAAAGGTTGCAGAATGAAAACCTGCCGGCAGTAGTTTTTATGGGGCACCATGATGTAGTTTCTGCAGATGTTTACGGTGAAGCAGCTCCCTGGGCGTTTAAGTTGGATGAAATCGCTGCCCATTTGAATGCAGAAATACTTTCCGCGGAAGCCTGTACGGACCTGCTTTCCGGGGAGTGGCTGTTCGGCAGGGGAAGCTGCGATATGCTGGGAGGAACTGCCGTTCAGATGGCGTTGCTTGCGGAACAGGCTGAAGCCGCATTGCGCAATGCGGGGGAAACGGATAACGGCCAGGGCGCGCTCTTGTTTATTTCCGTACCGGACGAAGAATCGTTTTCTGTTGGTATGCGGGGTTCCCTGCTGTTGCTGGAACAACTGAAAGACCGGTATCATTTGGACTACCGTCTGGCGGTTTGTTCGGAACCCGGCCAGAGGCTGGCTGAGGGGAAGACACAAATTGTTTATTCCGGCAGTATCGGCAAGTTGCTGCCGGTTGTTCTGGTACAGGGAAAACTGGTACAGGTGGGTAGTTACCGGGAAGGTGTTAATCCGGTAGGTATTCTGTCCCGCATAGTGGCGGCGACTGAAGGTGATGAAACCTTTGCGGAAACCTGCGGTAATGAAGTTTCGGTGCCGCCGGTGTGGATGTATACCCGGGATTTGAAAGAGGAATATGATTTTTCGCTGCCGCGCCGGGCGGCGGGGTATTGCAACGTACTCACGTTCCGGAAAACCCCTGCCCAGGTGATGGCCTATTTCCTGGGAAAAATTAAAGGGGCGGTGGCAGACACGGGCCATTCTGTTACGGTGATGACGTGGGTGACCTTATGGCAACAGGCAAGGCAGCACAGCGGCTTTCAAAAATTCCGGCAGGAAACGGAACAGAAGAAAAAGGTACTGTTGCAGAAGGAGCATAAAACATTTCCCGAGGTTACCCTGTGGATGATGCAGCAGACGCTGGATTTTCTGAACTTTGATAAGCCCGTGGTCCTGTTTGGATTTGCCCCGCCATATTATCCTGCGGTTCGCAGTGAAGATATGAGAGATGCTGTAAGATTTGAAGTGTATAAAAAAGTCTTGTCAGCCTTGCAGGATATTGAAATAAAAACCTATTTCCCGGGTGTATCTGACTGTAGTTACTGCGGGCGTTCCGATAACACGCAAAGCCCTGTGTATCAGGCTAATACGCCCTTGTGGGGAACGGATTACCGGTTTGACTTGGAGGCGCTGGCAAGATTACAGATACCATTCTTTTTATTTGGCCCCTGGGGTAAGGATTTGCATCAGATTGGGGAACGGGTCAACCGGCACAGCCTGACGGAAGAATACCCGGAGGTTTTACGCAAACTGCTGCAATGCGTATGGTTATCGGAATAAAAAAGTGTTATAATTTATAATAAAGTAAAATATTGAGGGGGAAACGTATGTATAACAAAGTTGACGAAAAATTTATAGCCGGTCTGCAGGCTATTGTTGGGAAAGAGAATGTGTATTCGGACCCGGACACGTTGGACCAGTACAAAACAGACGAAGAAACTGATCCTGCCAAATTCCATACGCCGGAAGCGGTAGTGGCCCCCGGTTCAACGGAAGAAGTGGCGGCTGTCGTGAAGCTTGCCAATGAATCAAATATTCCCATTACGGTGCGCAGTGCC
>JAEEGK010008903.1_pt1 | contig 23584 bp, 22 predicted proteins | sample 8958771 | NCBI WGS metagenome assembly JAEEGK01 (sample SAMN16246547, study PRJNA631951) | gut metagenome | biome: gut microbiome; feature: rumen; material: SC-attached | host: Bos | place: Iran: Karaj | collected 2018-10
AAAGGACTCCACCGTACATTATTACAGGAATATCTATTCCGAGCGCAATCCCTCGACGGTGATGTCATTAGGCGATGTGGGCAACGACTGTCAGATCTACGGTTCACGGCTCTGGCTGGTCATCAACTGTTCGAACAAGGTGGAGGTGGCCCGTGCTGCCGATGCCGTCAGGATCGGGAAGGTCAACATCCCCAATTGTCGCTATGTCACCTTCAAGGATGGCTTTGCCTATGTCTCGTCGTATGTCGGGACTGTGTATGGAGTCGGGAGTCAGGAGTCAGGAGCCAGTAGAAGTCCCTTGGGCAGCGTGTTTAAGGTGGACACCCTTACGCTGCAGAAGACAGACTCCGTCAGTGTGGGTTATCAGCCTGAGGAGATGGCCATCCTGGGTAACCGTCTCTACGTGGCCAACAGCGGTGGTTATCAGGGTATGACGGGACAGGGCTATGAGAGTACGGTGAGCGTCGTTGACCTCTCGACGATGCAGGAGACAGACAAGATAGAGGTGGCTCCTAACCTGCACCATCTGAAGGCCGACAAATATGGCCAACTCTGGGTGACCTCTCGTGGAAACTATATGGATGAAGCTTCCAATATCTATTGGCTGGAGCCTGATGGCAACGGCAATATGAAAGTGGGTGGCCATCTGGATCAGGCTGTCAGCGATCTATGCATCGTGGGCGACTCTCTGTATTTCTACGGCAGCCAGTGGAGTGAGGTGACGATGACTAACACCGTTACCTACGGCATCATCAATGTGCGCAGTCATCAGGTGGTGACGAATACCCTCTCTACGGCGCCAGAAATCCAGAAGATTCGTATGCCCTACGGCATCATCGTGAATCCCCTGCAGCGTGACTTCTATCTGATGGATGCCAAGAATTACGTGTCGAGCGGCGATCTGCTGCACTTCCATGCCGATGGTACCTTCGACTGGAAGGTCAAGACGGGTGATATCCCAGGCCACGCGACGTTTCTTTATAAAAACAACAATAAATGAAAAGACTTATGAAAAAGTTTAAACGACAAGATTATAATATACGACAACTTGGACAACCAAGACAACATTCTTTTACTCAACCAAAGGTTGAGGGCTCAGCCAAAATGTTGTCTAAGTTGTCATGGTTGTCGTTAATTTCCCTGCTGTTGTCGTGGGGAAGTCCCGTTGGGGCGCAAGAGCACTCGAAGTATATTCTGGCGGTGGATGAATACCGTCCGGCACCAGGGCAGTGGGTGAACGTCATTCCTGAATACGAAGAGGGTGACACGGAGGCCGATATGGTACGCAAATGTACGGAGAGCATTGCCGGTGACTATTATGACACCCACCTTATCTCACTTGGCGGATGGGGCGGATATGTCACCTTCCACTTCGACCATCCCGTGGTCAATCTCCCAGGGCAGCGCGACTTTGCCATCTGGGGCAATGCCTATCAGGAGATGACGAACCAAGTGTTTGGCGGAATGAACGAGGCTGGCATCGTGATGGTGTCGCAGGATGTCAACGGCAACGGTCTGCCTGATGACCCGTGGTATGAACTCAGCGGCAGTTGCGATGTGGACAGCGTGGGCAAGGTGATCTACAATTACGAGGTGACCTACCGTCAGAATCCGATGGGCGACATCCCCTGGACAGACAACCAAGGCAACTCCGGCACCATCGACCGCCTCTATAGTTACGCGAATCATCTGCAGGAATACTATCCATTGTGGCTGCCAGACGGACTGACCTTCAAGGGTACCCGTCTGCCAGACAATATGGTCAACCTCTCTGAGACAGTAGATAAGGCCTGGAGTGATTACTATTATGTGCTCATAGGTTTCCGTTATGGCTATGCCGACAACCTGCCCAACTTCACGGACAAGGCTGATGCCGATTCGTGGAACTACGAGGGCTGCGGCTTCGACATCGGATGGGCTGTCGATGAGAACAGACAACCCGTCAGTCTTGATCATATCGATTTTGTGCGTGTCTATAGCGGTATGAACCAGAAATGCCCTGCCCCAGACTGGTGGGGTGAGACATCCACGGAAATCCAGGCAGCAGAGGATCTGCATCTCGAGGCGTCCATTACGGGAATTAGGAGTCAGGAGACAGGAGTCAGGAGACAGGAGAATACTCCTGCCTATGACCTACAGGGGCGCCGAATGAACATTTCTCCCTCCTCCCTCCTCCCTCCTCGCTCCTCGATCATCATTCGCAACGGCAAGAAATATATTTCAAAATAACCATTTACATTATTAACTTATTAAAAAACAAAAACAGTTATGAAAACAAACAGATTTTTCGGACTTGCTGCCATCGCTTGTGGCGCAGTCCTGGTAATGAGTTCTTGTACGGCAAACGAAGACTCCCCGGTTGTTCCCGAACCTCAGCCCCAGCCCCAGCCTGAGGTGGTCAATGCCACCATCGGCTTCGAAGAAGCTCCCCTCAATGCCGATGGTATCTGGCATGGCGATGAGAGCGGCGAGAAGGTCGACAACTACGGCTCTGAGGCTTTTGCATGCTCCTACAAGGAGGACATCGTGAACTTCCCTGTCACTTGGACACCCGCTTGGGCCAGTTGGAGTGGCTTCGGCGCTTCCAACCGCACGGAGACCACCTTTGCTTCAGAGACGATGGCTGTAGACCAGTTTAACAACATCACCGGCAAGGCCCACAGCGGCGACAACTTCATGGTCGTCTTCACCTTCGGCGAGCAGATCACCTTCGACAAGCCTGTCAAGGTAAAAGGCTTCTGGTACACCAACAATGCCTGGACGGTGGACGCCATCCTCAACGGCGACGGCATGACACCCGGTAAGTTCGAGGCCGAGGATTTCCTGAACTGTGTCGTTTATCCCACACCTGCCCAGGAAGACATCATGAGCGGTGCCCGTCTAGAGATTCCCCTCGCTAAAGACGGTGACTACGTGAAGGAGTGGAAATACTGCGACCTGAGCGACGTCGTGGCTTTCCATAACATCAAAGCCCTCTCCTTTGCCTTCGAAGGCACAAAGAAGAACGACTACGGTCTGACCACACCGACCTATATCTGCATCGACGATATTGAGATTGAATACATGAAATAAGAAGTGAAAAGTGAGAAGTGAGAAGTGAAAAGTTAAGACGGAGAATCATGAATACAAGAAAATATATAATGACCTTTGTGAAAGTTCTGCCCGTACTTTTCACTTTTCACTTATCTCTTTTCACTTCTTCCTGTGGAGGTCGCCGGACTACGGCCTCACAGGAGGCAGGCGACACTGTCGTCTTTAAGTACGCCACCCAACTCAGCATCGTCCGCCACAAGGACTATACCGAGGTGGTGGTGAAGAACCCGTGGAAGGAAGGCAAGATCCTCCACAGCTATCTCCTTGTGCCTGACAGCATTGACCCTCAGGACATTTCTCTTACCTCTTACCACTCACCTCTCACCTCCACAATCGTCCGCACGCCACTGCGTCGCTCCATGATGTTCACCACCGTCCATTGTGCCATGCTCATGTCGTTTGGTTGTGAACAGAGCATTGCTGGTGTGGCCGATCTGAAGTACATCAAGATTCCCTGGATTCACGAACAGGTGAAGGCAGGCCGCATCACCGATGTGGGTGAAGGTATGAGTCCTGTGGTGGAGAAGATCATCGACCAGCGTCCTGATGCCCTGTTCCTCTCGCCCTTCGAGAACAGCGGAGGCTATGGCCGCTTGGAAGAGATCGGCATCCCCATCATCGAGTGTGCCGAGTATATGGAGCCTTCGCCTTTGGCCCGTGCCGAGTGGCTGCGTTTCTATGGCATGCTCTTCGGCTGCGAGGCCCGTGCCGATAGTCTCTTTGCCGTCGTCGACAGCAGCTACAACGCCCTCAAGGCCCTTGCTGGTAATCATAAAGTTCAAAGCTCAAAGTTCAAAGCTCAAAGTTCAAGTACCGTCTTGCTCGACAAAGTCACTGGCAGCGTCTGGTATGTGCCAGGCGGCCGCAGCACCATCGGCCAAATGATCCAGGATGCCGGCGGCGACTATCCCTGGGCTGACGATGACCACAGCGGCAGTGTGTCTTTGCCCTTCGAGGCCGTCTTGGAGAAGGCTGGCGAGGCTGATGTCTGGCTCTTCCGTTATAGCAGCGACCACGACATCACCCCTGCCGAACTCCTCAGCGAGCATCACGGTTACGATCAGTTCAAGGCTTTCCGCAGCGGTGAGATCTACGGCTGCGACGTGGAGCGTTCCCTCTTCTACGAGGAGTCGCCCTTCCGTCCTGACTGGCTGTTGGGTGACTACATCCACATCCTCCACCCCGACATTCCCAATCTTCCCCCGCTACGCTACTACAAGAAAATTAAAAAATTAAAGAATTAAAAAATTATAGACGTGAAGCAGAGGGGTTTTGTATATTGTGCTTGTTTGGGCGCGCTCATCGTGGTGCTGTTTGCCCTGAATCTGGTGATGGGATCTGTCAGCATCCCCGTTGCCGACGTGTTCAGCATCCTCGCAGGCGACAAGACGCTGAAACCCTCGTGGCAGTTCATCGTACTTGAGTCACGACTGCCGCAGGCCATCACGGCGATGCTCTGTGGCGGTGCCCTCGCCGTCAGTGGACTGATGCTTCAGACCGCCTTCCGCAATCCCCTCGCAGGCCCTTCCATCTTTGGCATCAACAGCGGTGCCGGCTTGGGTGTGGCTCTGGTGATGCTCTTGTTAGGCGGTGGCCTGTCCGTGGGCTCCCTTCAGATCGGTGGTTTTGCCGCCATCCTGATTGCCGCCTTCATCGGCGCAATGGCCGTCATGGCGCTCATCTTCTTTTTCTCTACGCTGGTGCGCAACAACGTCATGCTGCTCATCGTCGGCATCATGATCGGCTACATCTCCAACTCTGCCATCTCGCTACTCAACTTTTTCGCCACCGACGAGGGCGTGAAGTCGTATATGGTCTGGGGCATGGGCTCCTTCGGCGGCGTGTCGATGGCGAATATGCCCGTCTTTGCCAGTGTCACCCTCATCGGACTCTTCGGCGCCCTGCTGCTCATCAAACCCCTCAACGCCCTGTTGTTGGGCGACCGCTATGCCGAGAACCTTGGCGTCAACATCCTGAGAGTGCGCAACTGGCTACTCATCGTCACTGGTCTGCTGACGGCTGTCACCACCGCCTTCTGTGGCCCTGTGGCTTTCATCGGCCTCGCTGTGCCCCATATCGCCCGACTGCTGCTCACCACCGACAACCACCGTGTGCTGTTGCCAGCCACCATCCTCTGCGGCGCCGTCGTCGCCCTTATCTGCAACCTCATCTGTTTCCTTCCTGGCGAGAGTGGTGTCATACCCCTCAATGCCGTCACGCCACTCATCGGCGCCCCTGTCATCATCTACGTGATTGCCCGCAAACGATAGTACTCGTTTGTCCATTTCTCACACTTTGCCCCCAAAATCGCTTGGCGGCAGCAAATTTTTCACTTTTCACTCTTCACTTTTCACTTTTTTGTCGTAACTTTGCAACGACAAAACTCTATAACTAAGCGAAATGAAGAAAAGTATGATCTTTGCAATGCTGCTGGCAGCCTCCTTACAGGTGGCTAAGGCAGAACAGGTCACCATCGAGACGAAACACTCCACGATGGTGCTCGAAGTAGAAAACGGCAAACAGCCACAGTATGTGTATTTCGGCCAGAAGCTGAGCGATTTCGACCTCAAGAACCTTCAGACCCCTCGCAACGGCAGGATGAATGCCTATCCCGCCTACGGCATGGACTGTCCCGCTGAGGCCGCCGTCGCCGTGACGCACGCCGACGGCAACATGTCCACAGAACTCTTTGTCACTGGACTGGAGAAGAAGGATGGGATTACTCGGATTACTTTGAAAGATCCGGTTTATCCTACTTCCGTCGCCCTCTGCTACAAGGCCTACGAAGACGAAGACATGATCGAGACCTGGACGGAGATTACCAACGGCGAGGCGAAGCCCGTCACGCTGACGCAGTTTGCCTCCATCTGTCTGCCCATCCGTCGCGGCAATGTGTGGCTCTCCCATTTCTACGGCTCCTGGGCCAACGAGGCCCGTCTCGTAGAAGAGCCTATCCTGCCTGGCGAGAAGGTGATCAAGAACAAGGACGGCACCCGCAACTCGCACACCGACCACGCTGAGGTGATGTTCTCCCTCGACGGCAAGGGCCGTGAGAACGCCGGCCCCGTCATCGGCGCTGCCCTCTGCTACTCTGGCAACTTCCAGCTGAAGATCGACACCGACGACACCGAATACCACTACTTCTTCGCCGGCATCAACCCAGACAACTCTGAATATCACCTGAAGAAAGGCGAGACCTTCACCACGCCGAAGGTCGCCCTCAGCTTCTCCCAGTGCGGACTCTCCGGCGTCTCCCGCAACTTCCACAAGTGGGGCCGCAAATACATGCTCGCCCACGGTAACAAAGAAAGAAAAATCCTGCTCAACTCCTGGGAGGGTGTCTATTTCGACATCAATCAGCAGGGCATGGACCAGATGATGGGCGACATCGCCTCGATGGGCGGAGAACTCTTCGTGATGGACGACGGCTGGTTCGGCGACAAATATCCCCGTAAGACAGACAACTGCGCCTTAGGCGACTGGGTGGTGGACAAGAACAAGCTGCCTGAGGGCATCGAGGGATTGTTAAGAGATGCCAAGAAGCACGGCATCAAGTTCGGCATCTGGATCGAGCCAGAGATGACCAACAGTGTCAGCGAGCTCTACGACGCCCACCCCGATTGGATCGTCAAGGCGCCGAAGCGTGCCCCTGTTCTCGGTCGTGGCGGCACCCAGCTCGTGCTCGACATGTCCAATCCCAAGGTGCAGGACTTCGTCTTCTCCATCGTCGACAACCTCATGACGAAATATCCTGAGATCGACTATATCAAGTGGGACGCCAATATGCCCATCCTCAACCATGGTTCGCAATACCTGACGATGAACGATCAGAGCCATCTGAACATCGAGTACCATCGCGGTCTGCAGAAGACCTGTGAGCGCATCCGTGCCAAATACCCTGACCTCACCATCCAGGCCTGTGCCTCTGGCGGCGGACGTGCCAACTGGGGTGTGCTGCCCTGGTTCGACGAGTTCTGGGTGAGCGACAACACCGATGCCCTCCAGCGCATCTACATGCAGTGGGGCACCAGCTACTTCTTCCCTGCCATCGCCATGGCCTCCCACATCTCCGCCACGCCTAACCACACCGTCTTCCGCACCACCGCCATGAAGTACCGCATCGACGTGGCCATGAGCGGACGCCTCGGCATGGAGATCCAGCCCAAGAACATGACCGACGATGAGAAGGCTCTCTGCCGCAAAGCCATTGCCGAATACAAGGGCATCCGTCCCATCGTGCAGTTCGGCGACCTCTACCGCCTCGTCTCGCCTTACGACAAGCTCGGCCTCGCCTCGCTGATGTACGTCAACGAGCAGAAGTCGAAGTCCGTCTTCTTCTGGTGGAAGACCGAATCGTTCCAGAACGAGCACCTGCCCAGAGTCAAAATGGCCGGCCTCGATGCTGACAAGAAATACAAAATCCATGAGCTCAACCGCATCGACCTCAAGCCTCTCGACGTCGAGGGCAAGACCTTCAGCGGCGCCTATCTCATGAGCCACGGCCTCGAGATGCCTTACCGCAACGAGCCCGAGTGGTCGAAGAAGAACGACTGGAGCAGCCGAGTGCTGCTCTTAGAGGCAGAATAACAATCCAATAATAAAGTGGAGGCCACAACGACCTCCACTTTATTTTTCACTTCTTTCTGAGAGAAAGGAGATATCACTCTTCTGGGTACTTCAGGATCGTCCAAGGACCGGCCAAGTCGAAGCGTGTGCTCCACTCGGCAAGTTCGTAGCCCAAGACCTCAATCTTTGCTCCTGCCCAGGCCTGAAGCCTCATGTTCACTTCCTGTCTATAGTCTATCCCCCCATCTGGGCTGATGGTGAGTTCGGCCTCAGCACCCAGTCGCGGCCCGATGCCCAGCTCCGGCCCTGCCACGTCGTAGATCTTGGCGGCCGCCGCCATGAAGATGGCAACGCCGGCCTCAGCCTTGAAGTCTATTTGGGGGAGGATAAAGTCGAACTCGTTTTCTGTCACCTCATAATTTGATATGTTTTTCCAGCCTTTGCCGTAGTCATAGCGGATACCGGCCTTGAACGAGTTGGCATAGTTGTAGGCAAATCCGAACTGCACGGCGCCAGAGGCGCTTGCATCGATCTGCAGGTAGATGCCGGGTTGAACAACGACCGTCACGGGAACGGGGCCTACCATGAAACTGAACGAGAAGCCGCTAAACGACGCCAGCTTGACCTTTCCCTTGTCCTCAGGCAGTTTGATCTGCTTCTTGAAGCCGATGGTGGCACTGGGATGGAATCCGAACTCACCTTCAATACCCGTCTCAAACTTCCTCACGATAAGATCAGGAATCACAGTCCACCAATGTTCCCAGTAAACTTCCGGATCGAAGGTCAGGAAATAGTTCAGCTCGAAGTCAATGGGTATCTCACCTGCTATATTGATGGAGTCGCCGGAGTCTTTGCCCAGGGGGATGTCGTGGTCGAACTCAATCTTGTCGTGCATGGAGATGATGCGCATGCTCCACGAGCCATTGGGTCTTTTTGCGAAGAGATCCTCGGCAGTCTGGTACTCGTACTCACCCGTCTCGATGGCTTTGAGTTGTTTGGCAGAGTGCTTGTCTCCTTCCAGGTGGTATCCCTTGTCGTAGCCGTAAGGGTCGGTCATCTGCACAACGGCAGGGTGTATCTTCCCGTCGTCGTCGGTGTATTTGGCACTTAAATCAGAGGAGCCCTTGAAGTTCTTGTTCACATAGATGTCCGTGCTTAACTGGGCGACCTTGTCGCCGATGAGTTCTGCGACGGTGACCTTTGTGACCGTCAGGATGTATGTGTCGCCTTCCAGATGCTCTTCCACGGCCTTGCGTCCGTAGGCCAGATGCGAGGGAGCGTCCCAGATGCCGATGGGATGATTGACGAATGTCTTGATGCCTAATTTGTCGGCCAGCGACTTCTTCACGGCGATCTTCGTGGTGTCGGCGTTGAGGATCTTCACATCGTCTGCGCCGTCGAAGTTGTGATATGTCAGGCCATAAGCCTCAAACGCGGAGTAGTCTTGTTGTGGCTGCTGCTCTGACGTGGAGGGGTTGTCCTCGTTAGCAGTACAGGCACTGAATCCGAAACTGATAAAAACGGTGGTCACGATGCCCATGAGCATCGGCATTACCTTCATTCTCTTTGCTGCCATAATTTTAAGTCTTTAATTAATTTTATATTCTGGTGCAAATTTACGAATTATTTCTAATTAATTGCATTATTAGCGGAAAAAGTTGTATCTTTGCATCCCAAATTAACAGTAATTATTCACTTAAACTTTTGAGATTATGAGTACAAGTAATGTTCGGCCGGCAGATATGGAGCGCATCACGACGCCCGCCCTGGCCCAGAAATACATCGACGAACAGATCAAGGAGCTTCGCGCTCAGATTGGCGACAAAAAGGTGCTTTTGGCACTCTCCGGCGGTGTGGATTCATCGGTTGTGGCTGCCCTGCTCATCAAGGCTGTGGGCAAGCAGCTGGTGTCTGTTCATGTGAACCACGGTCTGCTGCGCAAGGGTGAGCCCGAGCAGGTCATCAAGGTGTTCCGCGACGAGCTCAACGCTAACCTCGTGTATGTCGATGCCACCGACCGTTTCCTCGACAAGCTGGCCGGCGTGGCCGATCCTGAGCAGAAGCGCAAGATCATCGGCGCCGAGTTCATCCGCGTGTTTGAAGAGGAGGCCCGCAAGCTCGAGGGCATCAGTTTCCTCGCTCAGGGCACCATCTATCCTGATATCGTAGAGTCTGGTCCTGTCAAGTCCCACCACAACGTGGGCGGTCTGCCTGAGGACATGCAGTTTGAGCTCGTGGAGCCCATCAAGCTGTTGTTCAAGGATGAGGTTCGTGTCGTCGGCAAGGAACTCGGTCTGCCCGACAACATGGTCTATCGTCAGCCCTTCCCCGGCCCTGGTCTGGGTGTGCGCTGCACGGGAGCCATCACCCGCGACCGTCTGGAGGCCCTGCGTGAGAGCGATGCCATCCTGCGTGAGGAGTTTGCCAAGAACGGCCTCGAGGGCAAGGTATGGCAGTATTTCACCATCGTACCCGACTACAAGTCAACGGGTGTGAAAGACAACAAGCGCTCTTGGGACTGGCCCGTCATCATCCGTGCCGTGAACACCCGCGATGCCATGACCGCCACCATCGAGGAGATCCCCTACCCCCTCCTTCATCACATTACCCAGCGCATCATCACTGAGGTTCCTGGAGTCAACCGTGTGCTTTACGATCTGACGCCGAAACCCACAGGCACAATCGAGTGGGAGTAACAAAAAATGCAGGGTTTTAGCCCTGCATTTTTATTTGTCAACGTTTCTTCTTCTTCGGCTCTGGCAGGGCCTTGCACGTCTCGCGCACCAGTTGCGAGAGATAGTCGCGGTCGTCCACATCGGTGATATAGAAATAGTCTTTCGCCCCCTCATACGGCGGGCGCATCTCTACGGTGCGCAGCAACGGCCGGACTGCATCCGTTGGCTTCAGATAAAACCCGTCGTCACAAATCAGTCCGAAGATCTTCCCGTCGCAATAAATACCATAGTCGCCAAACATCTTCTTGGCGACAATCTCCCCCGCCCCAGCACACTGGTCGGCTATATACTGTACAAAATCAGAACTACTTGCCATCTGTTGTAATCATTTCAAACTTACTTATACCTTATTATATTTATAGAACATTGCAAATGTAATAATTATAATCGCAATAGAATGCTTTTCCCCTTTATTTTTGTAGTTAATTAACAACTAATCATGGTTGGTGTCTGCACCTAGGTCCAATTGCACCTTAACATTAAAGAGGACTGGCAGCTCTCGAATGAATTCTGTCAGTCCTCTCGTCGTTTTCTGCCCTCAGGGTGAATCATGGGGACTGTCCCATCTGTGCGACTTATCGCACTGGGGGACTGTCCCCTGTGATTCGCCGCGCTCCTTAGAGCGCAATCGGCCCGTACCCCATACAACTCGTCGTTGTGATGGCCGTCAGGAAGGCTGTGAGTGCGGCTACTACTACCTTCACCGCAATCTCAATCATACGCTTCTTCATTTGCTAATCTCCTTTCTTCTAGGGATTTTTGTCTAAGGAATCTTGGAATATAGGAATCTTCCGGTGCTTTGCACCTCTCTGGCGCAGCAATGGCACAGGGTGCCACCATTCCTAGATTCCTTGATTCCTTAGACTAAAAAAACTCCTTTGCCGTTTAGTTTTGGTCCATTTCGTCACCGCCGTCGCCACCGCCGTTGTCACCACCGCCAGAGGTTCCGCCGTTCTCATTGCCGTTCTCGGACTCATTGCCGTTCTCGTTATCCTCCACCTCGCCGCTGTCGCCAGAGGTCACGCGCTTCAGCACGTTGCCGTCCTCGTCGAGACAGGTGATCTGAATCGAGGTGTTCTTCAGCTCGTCCTTCACCTCCACATTAGGAGTGAACACGATGCGGCGCACGCTGATCAGGTTGGTCTTCACATCCTCCAGTTCGGCCACTGCCTTGGCGCGGACGCCGAAGCGCATCGTTCCCAGTCCGGGCAGAGGTACGCTGTGACCCTCAGTGGCCCACGTGCGAATCACCTCGCCTGCGGCATCCCAAGCCGCCTTGATCACACCTGCAGAGATACCGCTGTGGGTCGAGGCCTCACTGAACACCTTCTTCTCTGCGATGGGAATGTACAGGTCGGGACGCATCACGAACTTCATTCCAGGGTTCTTACCCAGTTTCACTTCACGTCGTTGTGCAATTACTTTAATAGCCATAATTCAATTAGTTTTTAAATAGTGTAAACAATTTTGTTAATTCTCTCGTTGTCGCCTTGTTTCGCGTTCCGGAGGTGATATTAAGGAAAACAATTGCTACTGTTAACGCGCGCAATTTCCAGATTTAACTCTCGCAATTTTTACCTTTAAAGACCGCCTGTCCGCTTGTTCGATTTGACGTTGCAAAGGTAAGGATTTTTGATTGCGGTACACGAATACTTTGCAAGAAAAATTTTATTTCCTTGCACATCAAGTCAACGAAAGTAAACCATCTTAAGCGGTCATTTGGTCATTTTGGTCATTTGTCAAAATCGAAAACAGATTGTCAAAATCCGCCACTATAATATAAATATTAATATTTATATATAGTGAGCAATGACCGCGTTCCCGAAATCGAAAATGACCAAAATGACCTTGACCATAATGACCGCTATAAAAGAGTCTTGGAGTGAGTATTATTTGACGACCACTTTGCGGCCGTTGTGGATGTAGAGGCCGTGAGCGGGATTGGCGATGCGGCGGCCGTTGAGGTCGTAGTATTTGCCGTTATCCTGCTTGCCACTGACGATCGGGGCAATGCCTGTGGTGGCGCTCCAGTAGTAGTCGGTGACTATCACGGTGGCCATACCCATGGCGGTGGTGGTCGTCACGATGTTTGTAGGCAGTCCGTCGGCATTGTAGGTGTTCACATAAGTGGTAGTGACGTTTTCGCTGGGCATCAGCGAATTGGTCTGCGTCGCCTTAATAGGCATGTTGTGACCGTCGTACTCGATATCGGTGACAACCGTCATGCTCATACCCATGATGCCGGTTTCCATAGTTATCTTCACGGGCACGTCATTACTGTACTCAGTGGTGATTTCCTGGAACTGCGACCACGTACCTGCCAGGTTCTGGTAGATGATTTGGTGTGCGGGCTGTGCACCGTAGAACTGGTCAGTCACCGTCTTCGTGAACGGCTGGATGCCGGCATCGGGATTCTGATCGTCCAGCTGGTAGTCGACTTGGACGGTTGGGTAGCCTTCGGCATTGAAATCGCTGAATTCGGTGTACGACGACAGCGCACTTTCACCGTTGTAATTGGTAAAGGTCTCCGATTTGGTCACACGACCCTGCTCGTCGAACGTGTTCACCGTCTTGGTGTCCATCACGTAAGCCCCACCTTGGTAAATGTAGCCGTAACTGACGGTGCACTTTCCGTCGGCGTTGTATTCGTAGACGGTTTTCGACGTCGTTCCGCCGATGTCACTCTTTGCGATGATACTGTCCTGTTTGAAGCCGTTTGCGACGGTCTGCGCGCTGGCAGCCATCATCATCATTGCTCCGAAGAGCGTAAGGTAAATTTTTCTCATAAGCATGTTATTTTAATATTAAAACAGCGCAAAAGTATAACTTTTTTTTCATATCTCCAAATATTTCCGCCGTTATTTGCGAATCATGGCCAATCGGTTGAGGACAAAATTAGCCTCGCCACCAGAATTGGCAGTGAGGCTAAAGTTTAGGACACAAAGGGGTCAGGCACCCCTGTGTCGTGTGGAGGAGTTACTCGCCGTAGTCTCCTTCTTCTCCTTCTCCGCCGCCGGGGATGCTTCCCCCTTCTGATTCACTTTCTGCCAGAAGATACGGCGTTAGGCCTTCTTCACGATGGTCTTCTCGCGGGGCAGGTCGAACTCGACGATAATCTGGTCGATGGCCTCGGGGCTGTGGTCGATCCACGTGCCCACGGCGATGATGTACTGGTCGTCGGCGGGCGAGAAGAACACGCGGCCGCGCGGTTTCATCTGATACTCGCCCTTGAACGGGCCGGTGCCGTCGCCGTGGTACTTCTGTCGGCCCACGCGCCCGTCGCCGCCGTCATCAGCAGCGCGAGCAGAAGTAAAAGTCTAAATTGTTTCATAAGCTTTAAATTTTAAATTGTTATACTTAATATGAATTATAAATCTTTTCTTTTTGTCTCGACCACGGATTATTCGGATTCATCTTCCTATCCGTCTCATCCGCGTGATCCGTCTTCGTTTCATCTTGTCTCTGAGACCAAACGGATAAAAACAATTCGCCGAGCCCATCTCTCGATGTCTCGGCGGATATTTTAAGGGGGAAATAATGTCGGGGGAAGCTACGGCTGGCTCCTCATCAGCTCGTACAAATACGCAGGACTCTGCACGTAGAGTTCTCCTTCTTCGTCCTGTAGCAGCGTCATCAGCGGTGAGTTGTACACCTGCTCCATGGCCTGTTCGGTGGTGCAGCCAGTGTCCTCGATGACGTACTTCACCAACTCGCTCAGCACGTAGTCGGTCAGGTAGGTGGCTATCTGATGGTGATTGGGCTGGTTCATACGCTCTCGACGCTGGTTTTGTGGAGGAAGCGCAGGGCGCGCTCTGTTCCGAAGTAATACTGCTGGTCGAGGAACCTGTCCTGCAACAGCCGTGCCACATCCTCCGGCGTATAGACGCCCTCGTGGTAGTTGGTCAGCTGGAGCACCACGCCGTCATTGGCTATCGGGCCGATGACGATGTCGTAGTCGTGGATGGGCTCGACGTTCTTGCGCTCGCGGTTGGCATCCACGAAGAGAAGCCATTCCACGCAGGCCCGCTCGGGAAAGCGTTTCACCTTCAGGCTCGACGTGAGCGCCGCCTCGTCCAGTTCGTAGGTTATCAGCGTAGGCGTACCCCCAAAGAGCCGCGCCTTCTTCTGCGCCATGCGGACGGCAGTGTCGCGCGAGGGTGTCAGGTAGAACCCCTTGCCGAAGTCCTTGTACCGCAGGCCCCGCGTGAGGTCGATGCGGTCGATGTCTGCGTTGGAACCGTGATAGAGTTTCATGCCAGTGTTCCTCCGTTCTTTTGGCAGATGATGAGCAGGTCTTCAATTGTCTCGTCCATCGACTGCAGGTGTTCCACGTCGTAGAACTCTATCAGGAACGCCAGCCCCTTGTGTTCGTGCAGATAGCGGAAGGCCGCCTGCCGCGTCATCGAGAAGCGTCGTCCGAAGGCCCGTATGCATGCCGTAAGGAATGGTATTTCGTACTTACTCATATCTTGCATTGTTAGTTTCTGGCTGCAAAGATACAACTATTTCCCAAATCCTCCAAGTCTTTGAAGGAAAAAATATCCGTTTGTCTCAGTAAGTTAAAGAACGCGTCCTTTATCGTCATTGACGATTTATGTAACAGCTCTGCATCCTTGTCCGGGGTGCGGACGGGGGGCGGGAGTCGGTGTCGTTTCAGATAATAATGGTCGCTGAGATGCTTTGTTTTTTTGGGGGGCCGCGGGTTAGTTAGCTGTATGGCTCGGGGGTCGCCCTGTCTCTTGGTCTACGGTTTTCTTAATTTCCGCCTCAAAGTTACGAAATTCTTCCGACAGAACCAACATTCCGCCCCCAAAATTTATATCATTTAACAATACGCAAAACCGCCGGGCGCATCCTTTCTGATGATGTCTCGGCAGATATGATCTGAGGGAATAAAAAAAGAGAGGGCTAGCTATGTAGCGCTAACGTTCAGCTTCAGCAAATCGAAGTACATCAGGCGGGTGTTCAGCGGGAGGTGTCCCATGCCGATGCCCATGTATTTGGCTTCCAGTCGTTCGTCAGCAATCAGGTAACGGAAGCCGTTCTTTTCGTAGTAGTGGAGAGTCTCGGGGCGGTTCAGCGCATCGACGATGAGGAACCGACAGCCCGTGCGAGCAGTTCGTCAACGGTCATAGTGCGTCGCAGGTCTTTAGGAAGTTGGAAACCACCTGCGCACAATGGGGACTGTCCCCGCTGTGCGAAGTTTAACGAAATCACGCTTTTTCACTTATAGCGACACAGAGGGGTCAGGCACCTCTGTGTCCTGGAGCCAGCCACCGCCTCACCCTCACGTTCGAAACGCACGGCTATGCCGCTTTGCTCGCAAAGAACTCACGCAGCACCTGAAGGTCCGCTCTCGCAGCTCCGGATTTTCTGTTCCATATGTCAGTCGGTCGGTGGTTGGTTATCGTTTGTTCTTTCCGAAAAGGTCGGAATGAGTTCCAGTATTTACCAATATAAGAATGAGTTCTGTTTCGTTCTGCTCCCAAACAAGGAGCCAGTTGGGCTGGATGTGGCACTCCCACTGTCCCTTGCGGTTGCCGTGCAGTTGGTGAGCCATATACTTCTCGTCAAGTTTCTCGCCGCGCAGCAACTTGGCCACGATATCCCATAGTTCCTGCATCGGCAGGCCCCGCTTCTTACAGATTTTCAGATTCTGCTTGCACTCGCCGGTGATGCGCAGTTCGTATTTCGTCATCCCTCAATCTCCTTTATCAAGTCATCCAGACTGTCGTACTTGTAGACGCGCCCCTGCTCTATATCTTCGATGGCGCGGTCCATGCTGGTCTTCCTACGACGCTTCAGCGTGACGCTACTCACGCCACGTATCAGACTGATGGCCTGCTTAATCTGGTCAAGCATGGAAACATCCTCTATTGAAACTGTCAGTTGAGTCATAATTGCAATTATTGATGAATTCGCGTGCAAAGTTACGAACTTTCCATGAAAATTGGTCACGGTTTTCCCACTTTTTTAGAGTTTTTGTAAAATATGTGGCTAATCCTTGCCGAAAGTGATCTCTTTGCGAATTTCTATTCCATACTGCCGCAAGTTACCACCTCAATCTTTCTCATATCTCGTCTCATCATTGTTTATGGTCGGGTGGTTTAGTATTGCATTATTGCCTTGAAGTCGGCAAGTTTCATAATTCTGGTCTGGTGGTACTGACCGAGGTCGGAATGTGGGGATGTTTACTTTGATTCTATCTGGTCAAATAATTCGGCAGGAGTCAGCACTGAAATGGAGCTGGCCTTGAAATCTTTTTTGTTGCGGGTGACGATACAATCAGCCTGTTCGTCGATAGCTGACCGATGCTGGGTGGCATCCTCGTAGTCCTTCCAACCGCAGCTGAGCATGTCAACAACATTCTGGCCACGCAAGTCAGCCACGTCCACGAAATCAGCCACAAGACGAAGCTTGGAACAAACCTCGTCAACAGGGTATTTATATTTCCGAGCCAAATAGACGGTGTTGACAAAAGAGAGAGCAGATACCATAAGCTGCACCTCACCGGCATAACCCAAGGCGAAGACGCGCTGTGCATCGGGCAAGAACTCTTGGCGAGCAAGCACCAAGTCCACCAAGATGTTGGTATCGATATATGCGCGCATCATTAGTCGTATTTCTCGTTGATAAGTGCATCTATACCGCGTTCATTTGCTGGCACAGGCTGGCCGCTGTGCACGGAGAGGTTCTGCACGAAAAGCATGGCTGCATCGCGTCTGTTCGGAGTTGTAGCGACGCGGCGGACATTTTGGGTGAGACGCTTGCGCATCGTCCAGCCCATACGCGAGGCTAACGTCTCGATGAAAGCCGCGTCCTTGATGGGAATTGTTAACACCAGATCTTCCATAATTCTTTTTCACTTTAGTATTCCGCTGCAAAGATACGAACTTTCCATGAAAATTGGTCACGGATTTCCCACTTTTTTAGAGTTTTTGTAAAATATGTGGCTAATCCTTGCCGAAAGTGATATCCTTCCGGATTATGCTGATGGTCTTGGGAGTGACGTTGAGGAACGAGGCTATGTCCTGCAAGGCAAGGTGCTCAACAATGCCCGGACAACGCTGCAACAGCTGCTCATAACGCTCACGGGCTGTGGCGCAGTGGAGGTCGAGATAACGCGAACGGAACTGGAAGAGAATGTGCTCGGCAATGACGGCACGCAGCTTCATCGTCTCCATGCTCTGATCGAAATACTGCTCCAGTTGCTGGCCCGTAACCCTGAGCACGCGGCTGGGCATCATCGCTACAATAGTTGTTTGTGACGGACGGTCGTAGAGAAACGTCGGGTAGTCGACCACGAATTCGCCCTCGAACGAAAACCACGTGATATGTTCCCTGTCGTCGCTGATGCCGTGAGTCACATACTTGAAGCAACCATCCGTCACGTAGCCAAACCAACGCGACGGGTCGCCCTCACGCTCCAACTGGTCACCCTTGCGGTATTCCACCGCCTCACCCTCACGCTCGCAAAAATCCCGCAGCACCTGAAGGTCAATACTGTTATTGCTGAATTTCTGTTCCATACTGTATGCAAAGTTACAAAATACCATGATAATTTACCCTCGGCAAACCCCAAAAATCGAGTGCCGAGGGTAAAAGTCTTAACCCAGGTTAAGAGTTTTTTGGCCTTTAGGGTTATTCTTGGCCGTCGAATATCTTCGATGGCGCGGTCCATGCAAAGTTACGAATTAATTTTCATATTACACACAATTTCAACGTTAAAAGAGTAAAAAGGACACGAAAAAGATGGAAGATGTAAGAAGGAAGATGTAAGATGTAAGAGGGAAGATGTAAGATGTAAGAGGGAAGAGGGAAGAGGGAAGATGGATGATGGATGAGGGATGATGGATGAGGGAAGGTTTAATCTGAACTCGATTACAAAGTTGCAGTAATGAGGGCTATTATTATATTACTCTGCTTCGAGCAGGAGGACGCGACTGGACCAGTCGTTTTTCTTCGACCACTCGGGCTCGTTGCGGTAAGGCATTTCGAGGCCGTGATTCATCAGATAGGCTCCGCTGAAGGTCTGGCCCTCGATGTCCATTGGCTTCAGGTCGATGCGGTTGAGCTCGTGGATTCTATAGCGCTTGTTGGCATCGAGACCGGCCATCTTTACACGGGGCAGATGCTCGTTCTGGAACGACTCAGTCTTCCACCAGAAGAAGACGGACTTCGATTTCTGCTCGTTGACATACATGAGTGAGGCGAGACCAACCTTATCGTAGGGCGAGACAAGACGGTAGAGGTCGCCAAACTGTACGATGGGACGAATCTGCTTATACTCGGCAATGGCCTTGCGGCAAAGGGCCTTTTCGTCGGCCGTCATATTCTTGGGTTGAATCTCCATACCCAGGCGTCCGCTCATGGCCACATCGATACGATATTTCATGGCGGTGGTGCGGAAGACGGTGTGATTAGGCGTTGCAGAAATATGGCTGGCCATGGCGATAGCAGGGAAGAAATAGCTGGTGCCCCACTGCATATAGATGCGCTGGAGGGCATCGGTATTGTCTGAAACCCAGAACTCGTCGAAGTAGGGGAGCACGCCCCAGTTGGCGCGTCCGCCACCAGAGGCACAAGCCTGAATGGTGAGGTCGGGGTATTTTTCACGAACCCGCTGGCAAGTCTTTTCCAAGCCACGATGATACTCGATGTTAAGATGGCTCTGGTCGTTCATCGTGAGATACTGAGAACCGTGATTCAGAATCGGCATGTTGGCATCCCACTTGATATAGTCAATCTCAGGATATTTGGTCATGAGGTTATCGACAACAGAGAATACGAAGTCCTGTACCTTTGGATTGCTCATGTCGAGCACCAACTGCGTGCCTCCACGACCCTTGACGGCCTCACGCTTGGGAGCCTTGACAATCCAGTCAGGATGTTTCTCGTAGAGTTCGCTGACGCTGTTGGTCATCTCAGGCTCGATCCAGATACCGAACTTGATGCCGTGTTTCTTAGCATCGCGCAACAAGCCCTCGATGCCCTCAGGCAACTTGTTTTTGTCGACCACCCAATCGCCCAGCGAGGAGTTATCGGTCTTGCGTGGATATTTGTCGCCAAACCAACCATCGTCCATCACGAAGAGTTCTCCGCCCATCGAGGCAATATCGGCCATCATCTGGTCCATGCCCTGCTGGTTGATGTCGAAATAGACGCCCTCCCACGAGTTGAGCAGGATTTTACGCTCCTTATCGCCATGCATCAACATGTATTTACGGCCCCACTTATGGAAATTGCGGGAGACGCCGGAAAGTCCGGACTGCGAGAAGCTCAGGGCGACCTTGGGCGTGACGAAAGTCTCGCCTTTCTTCAGGTGATACTCAGAATTGTCGGGGTTGATGCCAGCGAAGAAATAGTGGTATTCCGTATCGTCCGTATCGATTTTCAGTTGGAAGTTGCCTGAATAGCAGAGGGCTGCGCCAATCACCTGACCCGTGTTTTCCTGAGCCTTGCCATCGAGTGAGAACATCACCTCGGCATGGTCGGTGTGCGAGTTGCGCGTACCGTCTTTATTCTTGATGACTTTCTCGCCAGGCAGAATAGGCTCTTCCACCAGACGCGCCTCGTTAGCCCATGAACCGTAGAAATGCGAGAGCCACACATGGCCTCTGCGGATGGGAAGGGCGATGGAGGCAAACTGTGTCAGCGTGACGGGCTTGGCCTCGCCGTTGTTAATCTCTGTCCAGGTCTCAATCATATCCTCATCCTGATAGGCACGATAATAGAGATTGACAGTAATAGGATACACAGGATCAGCCAAAGGGATGATAGTCGTTACATATTTCTCGCCTCTCACCTCTCTCCACTCACCTCTGACCATCATCTCCGTCGACAGATTGCCATCGGCATGCTTCATGGCGAGAGCTGCCTCAGCCGGACAGTTCATGCCATAGGCAGGATAGGCATCCATGCGGCCATTGCGAGGCGCTTGCAGATGGGCCAGATCATAGTCGCTGAGTTTAGCGCCATAATAGACATACTGTGGCTGTTTGCCGTTTTCCACATCGAGTACCATTGTCGTGTTCTTGGTATGAATGGTCACTTGCTTAGCCTGCATCGACACGGATACGGCCAAGAGCATTCCGAGAAGTATTGTTTTCTTCATATATAGGATAGTTTTCTGTTCCTTTTGCAAAGATACAGACTAAATACTCGCAGCGTTAAATACAAGTATGTGACATTATTGGTTATTTGACTTCATATTTCAGACAGCTGTAGAACGGGTCGCCTGCTTTTGAGCTGACGCAGAGCATCAGCAGTCCCTTGTCCTTCGCGACGATCTTCATGGTATAGATGCCTTGGTCTTTTTCCCAAGTGCGATACCAGGTGTCTTTGTTGACAATGGCCCATTCAACACCGGATTCTGGACGGAACCTGAAGGTGTACTCTTGCCCCTGGACAAGGTCGTGAGTCATGGGCACAGACAGTATCTTGAGCTTCTGCCCCCTGTCGTGATAGATGACGGGGAGTGCTGTGACTTGTTGCTCGCGAATCAGTTTGAGCAATCCGTGGCCGTTGATGCCTGCTTGATTCCATGTGTCGGCATCCAGGTTGCCAACACGCTTCACTTCCGGCAGACTGAGGGGGTAAATTGCTTCCACGCGCTGCCAGTCTGAGGGCGTTGGTGTGTCAATGCTGTATTCGAGCAGATTGCTATAATTGTTTTCTGTGCCATTGCTCTTCAGGGCGAAAGTCAGTCTCCCTGTTGCCCTGGGCATGAAGGTGGTGGCGTAAACGCCATTTCCTTCTGACGTCCACTCTTTTTCAAGGCAGTATTCGCCGTTGTTGATGATGGCCAGTTCCCTGTCAGACTTTTTCCTGATGCGGAATGTGTAGTTCTGGCCTATTTTTAAGGATTGGCACATGGGGATATCGACTATCTCGAAATCGCCCTCGCCATAGTTGTAAAACTTAGGGAGCGAGACGGCGTTCTGTCTGATCATCTGGTAGATGTCGTGAATTTTAAGGCCATATTCCAGCCAAAGCGGATTGGCGACAGACATGCCGCGAAACTCTTCGAAGGTTATGGGGCTGTCTATGAGCTGATAGGATTCTTCTTCAGGATAGTGTGTCAATATGAGCCATTCCGGATTCACATTAAACCAGACCCAATAGTTCTTGTTACGGACGAACCTGTCGTCTTTGATGATGCCGGCACCCCATGTGGGATCTAAGAAAATGCCGCGCTTTTCGCTTGTATAGACGAATAGCCATGCATGACCGGTCGAAGAGACTATGCCATGTTCGTTCTTAGAGAATCCGTTCACTATTTCCACCTTAATGCCTAATGCGCTGGCCAGCTGATAGAACACCTCACAATAGGCCTGGCATACACCCTTGCGTAAGGCCACGCAGCTGTCGGCTCTGTGGATTTCTAACGAGGTGTCGTAGTCGATGTTGTCGCAAACCCAGTAATACAGGGCCTTGATGCGCTGGTAGTCGGTAGCACACTCCGCAGTGATGTCCCTGGCCAAAGGATTCCAGTCGTAGTTGCTGGTATAGACATGTACCTTCTTGCCCTTGAAGTAGTCCTTGTAGTAGTCTGCATAAGGCTCGTCGTTCGCAGCAGCGGAAACCGCAGGGCACCACGACCAGATTGACAGGCATAACAAAATGATGCCTGTCAAATAGTGGTCGTTGGCGGTGTTGGCAATAGCTGTTCTATTCATGATTATTGGGCTATCAGACTGACGGCAAAACCGCCGCCTGGTGCCTCCTGTAGTTTGAGGGTGTCGCCACGCTTCACCACACGCTTGCTGATGACGTAAGCCTGGGGGTTGGTCTCGTAGTGAGCATTTGGAGCATCAGCATAGATGGTACAATTGTATTTGCGTCCCTTCTCCAGGAAGTCGAGCTTGACGGTGGTCTTATGACCATTCTCGTCACACTTGCCGCCAATGAACCAGTTCTGCGTGCCTTTGGCCTTGCGGGCAACGGTAATGTAGTCGGCAGGTTCGGCTTCGAGATAGATGCTCTGGTCCCAGTCGCAGGCAACGTCGCGGATGAACTGGAAGGCATCGTCGAACTTCTCATAGTGTTCGGGCAGGTCGGCAGCCATCTGCAGGGGAGAGTACATGGTCAGGTAGAGGGCCAGCGAACCAGCGATGGTAATACGTGCCCACGAGGTGTTCTGGCTCCACTCAGACAGTTTGGTAACGAAGATACCTGGCGTGTAGTCCATCGGACCGCCCTGCAGACGGGTGAAGGGCAGAATACAGGTGTGGTCGGGACGACTGCCGCCAAAGGCCTCGTACTCCGTGCCGCGTGCCGACTCGTTGCCGACAAGGTTGGGATAGGTGCGGCAGAGACCGGTAGGACGGGTGGCCTCATGGGCATTGACCATGATATGGTGCTTGGCGGCCTCCTTCACGACATATAGGTAGTGGTTGTTCATCGACTGCGAATAGTGGTGGTCGCCACGTGGAATGATGTCGCCTACATAACCCGTCTTCACTGCGTCGTAGCCGTACTTGTTCATCAGGTTGAAAGCAGCCTCCATGTGACGCTCGTAGTTCTGGGTGGACGACGATGTCTCGTGGTGCATCAACAGCTTGACGCCCTTCGAGTGGGCATAGTCGTTCAGCATCTTGATGTCGAAGTCGGGATAGGGCGTCTGGAAATCGAACACGTCACGCTTCCACATGTTGGCCCAGTCTTCCCAACCAACATTCCATCCCTCTACCAGTACTTGGTCAAGACCATTCTTGGCAGCAAAATCGATGTAACGCTTCACGTTTTCGTTGTTGGCCTTATGCGTACCGTTGGGCTTCACCTTCGTCCAGTCAATTTTATCGAGTTGGATGCTTGGGAAGTCGTTGGTATAATGCCAGGAACCACGACCGACAATCATCTCCCACCACACACCGCAGTACTTTGTGGGATGAATCCACGAGGTGTCTTCGAGTTTACAAGGCTCGTTGAGGTTGAGGATGAGATTGCTGGACAGCATGTCGCGGGCATCGTCGCTGACCATCACCGTGCGCCATGGTGTCTCACACGGTGTCTGCATGGCACCCTTCAAACCTGTGGCATCAGGCGTCAGGTGGCTGACGAATGTGAAAGGCTGGGGCAGGGGGTAGGGCGAGGGCTCTGGATTGGGCGTGTACTTGTTGCTGCTGCCTTCGAGTTTGGTGGTCAGCGCCTTGGTCTCTGCATCGACCAGTTCCAGATGCATGGTGGCA
>JAEEGK010008907.1_pt1 | contig 23578 bp, 24 predicted proteins | sample 8958771 | NCBI WGS metagenome assembly JAEEGK01 (sample SAMN16246547, study PRJNA631951) | gut metagenome | biome: gut microbiome; feature: rumen; material: SC-attached | host: Bos | place: Iran: Karaj | collected 2018-10
TCATACGGAATTTATTAAACGGAGAAAACACAATGACTGATTTCAAGAAAAACAAACAGCTTTATCAGGAGCGTTTAAAGCGCATGACTGATGCGGCTGACAATAAGGTCCCGGACAGAATCCCCGTCTGTTCTTTTATTGAAAGCTATGCTCTCTCATACGCGGGCACGACCATAAACGATGTACAGGGTCATATCTTAAAGCACGTCAAAGCATACGGCGATATCTACAAAGACATATACTTCGACTGTGCCTATGTACCCTATCTCACCCACTCAATCAAGATGGGACAGACACTCGGCTCAGAAGTTTTCTTCGCCTCTGATGACGGTGTTACCCTCCAGCACAAAGAGGACTGTCCGATGGTTCCGGAGGACTATAAAAAAATCGCCGAAGACCCCATCCTGTGGATCCTCGACGAATTCATCCCGAGAAAGTTCCCGAAATATGACGGCACAAATGACGAGCAGCTGAAGTCCTTCTTCAGTTCCCTCTCTCCCTTCCTGGAGTTTGCGGGCACCCTCGTCGCCGGCAACTTCTACTTTGAAAAATTCCTCGGCATGCCGGTAGCCGTAGGCGGTTCGGCAGAGATGCCCCTCGACTTCTTCTTCGACTTCCTTCGCGGATTCAAAGGCACGGTCATGGATGTCAGACGCCACAAGGACGATCTCATCCTCGCAAAGAATGCCATAGCCGAGTACAGCTATGACCTCATAAAGATGACACACCTCATGATGACTATGCCGCCTCACATAAAGGACCTCCCCTGGCTCCTTGATTACGGTGTAAACGGTGTTGTTAAGGGCGGAAAGCCGAAGCTTAAAAACTTCCCTTGGATTCTTAATCCCTGCCATATGCCGCCCTTCCTTTCAGACAGCCAGTTCGAGGAACTCTACCTCGATGACTTCGTCGCCATAGCGGATCACATCCAGAAATGCGGCGGCCACATGTTCACGGTTCTCGAGGGACAGTGGGGCGAGCAGAAGCTTAAATGGCTCAATGAACGCGTACCCGAGCACTCAGTAACATTCGTCGTTGAAAACGATGACATATTCGAGGCAAAGAAAATCTTCGGCACACGCCACTCAATCATGGGCGGTATGCCTCTCGCAATGCTCAGGGAGTCTTCAAAGTCCGAGTGCGTCGATTACGCAAAGCGCCTGGTGGATGAGCTCGGTCCTGACGGCGGCTATGTATTCGCCACCGACAAGGTGCTTCTTGCCCCCGGTGATGTAGACATCCGCAACTATGCTGCAGTCAACGAATTCGTACATGTTTACGGCCAGTACAAATAAAGGAGAAGAATTATGGAAAAGACATTACCTGAATATCAGTATGATAAAAATGAGAAGACACTCTCCCAGACCATGATAGGCTTCGTCCGCGGAATCCTCGAGAAGATCTGCCCTATTCTTAAATTCGGCCCCTTCCCGAAGCTCCTCGACCGCCTCTTCGCGAGCCAGTTCGCACGCTCATTCCTCGGCTCGTATGCAATGCTTCTTCTCATGTAAACAAAACAAAAAGGACTCCCGCTGAGGGAGTCCTTTTTTTATTTCAGAAGCGGATTGTTGTCATTGAAGAGTTGCAGCAGATCCGCGTGGAACTGTTTTCTGATTCCCTTTTCCGCATGGACCTCATGGAGAGATCTGAAATAGAGATGAAGTTCGGTCTTCTTACCTGCTGCCAGGAGTTTTTTATGCACTGCCTTCGGACCAAAACCGAGGAAGCCGGGAATATCCCATTGACCGCAGCCGTGGTGTATAACTGTGTTATCCGGAATCTTCTCCGCCCAGCCTTTTTTGTCAGCATAGGCAAAGGTGCTTAAAGCCTTGATTACAAAGGTTATTACATGGCGGAAATCCGAATTTGCACCTCCGCTGTAAGGACTGTTTATATAGTTGATTCTGTTCTGCTTGTCAAATGACAGCCAGAAGAAAGGCAGAAGTTTGGCGAAAGGCACATCCTGACCGTAGTCGGTCATCCTGAATGTCTCTCGTCTCTTTTTCAGATCCTTATCATATCTGGTCAGAATGTTTCCGAGAATATTTGCTGCCGGAACCAGTTTGTAGAGAAAAGACGGAAGAGCTGAATCGCCCGTCAGGAAACATGCCTTAATGTCGAGCTTGTCTCCGTACATTGCAAGGAAAGCGCGAACCATCATGGAACCCATACTGTGGCTGAAAGAGAACACGGGAAGGTCCGGGTATTCCTCTCTCGCAATACAGTATATTTTGTACATATCCTTCCATATGGCTTCGTTCGTGTCGTTAGGTGTAATGCCGACACAGCCCGGACCGTTTGTCGTGCCGTGGCCGAGGAAGTCCATACCAATGCAGATATATCCGTTCTCCGCAAGGAAGCGCGCCTGGTCCTCAAACATCTCCACGTTTTCGGAGAGGCCGTGAGTGATTATGACAACACCTATGGGTTTTACCGCGTCGTCGCGCCATTTGAAGCAGTTGATCTCAACCTTTTTCTTTGAGGCGGACGTAAATGTGAAATTGCTTTTCAGGATTGCCATAAGAGGCTCCTTTCATTTTGGATTTTTACACATCAACAATCATATCAAAATTAACCGCACGGCGCAACTCCACGATGCGTGGGTGTACATATCACCGTCTTCTGTGTTAGAGTTTATGCAGGAGGCGTTCTTATGGACAAATACATAACAGGCGCAGTTATCAGAAAACTGCGTGAAGATAATAAAATGACTCAGGAGGAACTTGCCGAAAAGCTCTTTGTCAGCAGCAAGGCGGTAAGCAAATGGGAGACCGGTCAGGGGCTTCCCGACATAAGCCTTCTTGAGCCTCTTGCAGAGGCGCTCGGCATATCGGTTATCGAGCTTATGTCGGGCGAGGATATCCGGAACAGAAACCGCGCTGCTGACATTAAAAAATGCAAGTTCTATGTCTGTCCCGTATGCGGAAACGTCATTGCTTCCGCAGGCGAGATGACCGTAAGCTGCTGCGGTATAGTTCTGCCGCCGCTCGAGGCAGAAGAACCGGACGAGTGCCATCAGATAAAGCTCGAGCCTGCCGAAGATGAATACTATGTATCTCTTGAGCACCCCATGACAAAGGACCATTATATATCTTTCATAGCCGCGGTCTCCGATGATGAAATAAAGATTAAGAAACTTTATCCGGAGGGCCGCACCGATGCAAGATTCAAAAGAGACAGGGTCAGATACATTTACGCGTACTGCAACAGACACGGATTGTTCCGGATTGAGACATAAAAAACTCCCCTTCCGGGGAGTTTTTTATTCTCTGGAAAACTGCTTGTTGTAGAGGTCGGCATACTCGCCGTTTGCGGCGAGAAGCTCATCGTGGGTTCCCTCTTCAAGAACGCGTCCCTTGTCGATAACGGCAATCTTGTCCGCGTTTCTGATTGTCGACAGACGATGAGCGACGACTATCGTCGTCCTGCCGACCGACAGTTCATCGAGTGCCTTCTGAATCTGGATTTCTGTCGCGTTGTCAAGTGCGCTGGTAGCCTCATCCAGGATAAGGATTGGCGGGTTCTTCAGGAATACCCTGGCGATTGAAAGGCGCTGTTTCTGACCACCGGAGAGTCTGATTCCGCGCTCTCCTATCTCAGTGTCATAACCATTTGGCATGGCCATTACAAACTCATGTATGTTGGCGCGTTTTGCCGCCTCGATTACCTCCTCGTCGGTAGCGTCAAGCTTACCGTAGAGGATGTTTTCCTTTACGGAAGCATTGAACAGGTAAACATCCTGCTGAACAATTCCGATATTCCTTCTGACAGAAGCTCTTGTGAGCTTGTTTATGCTCTTTCCGTCAAGAAGGATATCACCGTCAAGGACATCGTAAAAATGCGGTATGAGATGGCAGATTGTAGTCTTGCCGCCTCCGGACGGTCCGACCAGGGCATATGTCTCACCTCTGTTGATTTTAAATGAGACATCGGTGAGAACGTTCTGCTCCTCGTCCTCCGTCGCCTCTATGCCGTAGAGTTTCAGATTCTCAACATATGAATAGGATACATCTTTAAATTCGATATTGCCTTTAAGAACACCTGCGTCTTCAGCGCCGTCAGCATCCGTCTCCGGGTATGTGTCCATTATTTCACAGAAACGCTCAAATCCGGAAGCACCCTCCTCAAGCATCTCAGCAAACTGTATAAGCATGTTGAGCGGAGTCAGGAAAAGTGCCACGGATACAATGAACGCGGAATAATCCGCAAAATCAATGCGGCCTGCGTAAAGGAAGAGACCGCCCGCAATAAGGACGATTACATTGAAAAGATCGGTTACAAATTGAGAACTCGAGAAGAAGGCCGCCATATACTTATAGCTCTCTGAACGGGCGCCGACAAATTCCCTGTTGCCCTCCTCAAACTTCTCAGTCTCTTTCTTATCGTTGGTGAACGCCTTTGTTACTCTGATACCTGAGATACTGCTCTCTATTTTTCCGTTTATAACGGCAAGCGCTTCTTTTGTGCGCTTGAAAGCTTTGCGCATACCCCCACGTATGAGTATTACTATACCGACAAGCAAAGGCAGGGCAAGCAGAATTATAAGTGCCAGCCAGACATTAATTGTCATGAGGTAGATGACGGATACCAGAAGCGTAATCGACGCAATGATGGCATTTTCGGGGCCGTGATGCGCAAGCTCACTTATGTCGAAAAGATCGGTTGTCATGCGGGACATGATTTTGCCGGTCTCGTTTTCATCATAAAAGCTGTAGGGCAGGCTCTCAAGATGATTGAACATGTCTGAGCGCATCTCCGCCTGCATCCTGGTGCCCATAATATGGCCCTGATACTGTATGAAATACCGCAGTCCCGTACGGACAAGATAAATGGCAAGAAGCAGAATACCGCTGATGACAATCAGCCTGTATTCCCTGTCCGGTATGAAGGTATTGAGCATTTTACGCGTAACTATCGGGTAAACTATACCTATAACCGACACCGTAAGCGATGCCAGCATGTCAAGCGCAAAAAGCTTCTTATGCGGTATGTAGTATTTCAGGAATCGTTTAAGCATTTTGTCTCCTCAGAAATTCGGGAACTCCTTTGCAAACCAGATCTTCTCAAGCGGCACCTCATAGGTTCTGCCATCAAACTCAAGTTTGTAGGAATAAAGGAACTGTTTCTTGTAGCCCAATTCCTTGTTGAGGGCCGAGAAACCGTACTTGCCGTCACCTACCAGCGGACAGCCTATGTAGGCCATGTGAGCCCTTATCTGATGGGTTCTGCCGGTCAGAAGATTTATCTCCAGCAGAGAGAACTTCGGGCTTGTTTTAAGCACCCTGTAGAAGGTGCGGATTTCCTTGGAACCGTTTATCTGTTTCTCGTATATACGGACCTGGTTTTTCTCCTCATCCTTGACGAGGTAGTTTACGAGCAGGTCCTCATCTTTGGGCGGCCTTCCGTGGCAGACGCAGAGGTAGTATTTATGAACCTCGCGGTCCTTGACCTTTTTGTTCATAATACGGAGCGTCTCCGCATTCTTGGCCGCCATGACGATACCGCCCGTGTTTCTGTCGATACGGTTTATGAGCGCGGGCGTGAAGGCCTGTTCGGCATCCGGGTCGTACTCGCCCTTCTCGTAGAGATACCGCTTCACGCGCGATATCAGCGTATCGACATATTCGGTATCGTCCGGGTGGGACAGAAGTCCCTGCTTCTTATTGAGGATTAAAAGGTTCTCATCCTCAAAGATTATGTCGAGCTCTTTCGGGGCATGAAGGAAATCGTAGTGGGGATCCGGTTTTTCAAAGAATTCATCATTTATGTACATGTCTACTACATCGCCGACAGAGAGACGCGTAGATATCTCCGCGCGTTTTCCGTTGACTTTGATGCGTTTTGTTCTGATGTACTTGTAGAGAAGCGACTGCGGCAGGTTCGGCAGGTTCTTCGTAATGAACTTGTCGAGTCTCTGGTTCGCGGAGTTCTCCTCAATTACGAACGATTTCATAACTTGTCCCCTTTTTGAACTTCCCGATAATTATATGTGTATTTACCCCATTTGACAACAATTCTTTTATATTATATACTACCATCTAACAACTTTTTGAAAGGAGTGTTTGATCCTTATATGGACGGCGACAGTCGAGGGTCAATCATAATACTTTTAATACTTCTTGGTCTTGCGGCGTACTTTGCAATTACCGAGACCGCCCTGTCGAGTGTTTCGAGAAACAGACTCAAACTCGGCGCGGATCGTGGTGACGCCAGAGCGAAACGTGCGCTTTTCGCGCTCGATAACTTTGACAAAGCAATCACCACACTTCTGATATGCACAAACATCGTGCATGTCTCAATCGCTTCCATCGTAACGGTTTTCGTAACCAGAAACTGGGGGCTTAACGCGGTAACGGTCAGCACCATCATCACCACACTTGTTGTGTTCTTTGTCGGTGAGATGCTGCCTAAAAGTTTTGCAAAGAAGAACAGCGAAAGCTGTATCCTTACGTGCGCGGGGCCTCTTCTTATTTTTATGAAGATATTCGCTCCCCTCGCGAAAATCCTCGCAGGCATAGGAAATCTGGCTGAGAAACTGACCCGTGAAGAGCCGGAGATTACCGTGACCGAGGAAGAGCTTCTCGACATAATCGAGGACCTCGAGGAATCCGGAGCAATAGACGAGGAGCAGAGCGACCTTCTCTCCTCCGCCCTCTCATTCGATGACGTAACAGTAGAATCCGTTTCAACTCCGCGTGTCGATGTAGTGGGTATCAACCTCTTAAAATCAAACGAAGAAATCTTCGAAGTCATAACAGACGCGTCTCACTCGCGTCTTCCCGTGTATGAGGAGCCAAAGGATCAGATAATCGGCGTTCTCCACATACGCAGATATATGAAGCGTTATCTTCAGACCGGCAAGTATCCGGTAATCAAGCGCATCATGAACAAGCCTCTGTTCCTTGAAAAAGGAACGACCATTGACGATGCGCTTGAGACGATGACGCAGAACCGCGTGACGCTCGCTGTCGTACTCGACGAGTTCGGCGGCACCTTCGGTATTGTCACAATTGAGGACATACTCGAGGAACTCGTCGGCGAGATTTACGACGAGAGCGACAAAGCGCCCGCCGAGGAAGGTGGTGAGGAAGCATGACACTGCCTGTAATTCTCGTGTCCCTCGGAATACTCCTCTGTGTATTCCTCTCACACTTCTTCTCCGCCTCTGAGATGAGCTTTTCGGCCGCAAATGACGTCCGTCTCGAACATGAGGCCGATTCGGGCAAGAAGAGCGCCGCACGCGCCCTGAACATATCCAAGCGCTTTGACGACGCCCTCTCGACCATCCTCATCGGCAATAACCTTGTGAATATCGCTGCCTCATCCCTTGCCGCTGTACTCATACAGCTCATCTTCGGCAGCGACAAGCTCACCTGGGTCGGAACGCTCGTCATCACCCTTCTCATAATTGTTTTCGGCGAAACCATACCGAAGATAACTGCCAAGAAAAAGCCGAATATCCTCGCCATGCGCTATTCCCTTCCCATCAGAATTCTGATGACAGTCCTCTTCCCTGTCGTATGGGTAACCGTAAAACTTTCCAATCTTATCACCGGTCCTGAAAAAGCGACCGAGGAAGCTGAGGAAGAAGCCGTTGAGGAATTCCAGTCCCTCATCGAGACTGCCGAGGACGAAGGCATACTCAACTCCGACAGTTCTGAGCTGCTTCAGGCCACAATCGATTTCTCTGACACTTCCGCATCCGACGTCATGACTCCCCGTGTTGACATGGAGGCCATTGACCTGGACGACAGTGAATCGGAGATAAAGAAGATCATCACTTCCACCACCTTCTCAAGACTTCCCGTCTACGAGGATGACATTGACAATATTATAGGCGTACTCCACGTAAACAACATACTGAAGTCTCTTGCAGACGGCGACAGATTCGATATCAAGTCCCATCTCTTTGAGCCCTGCTTCATCTACAAGACAATGAAGCTTCCGGACATTCTCCGCACACTCAAGGAGAACAAGCAGCACATGGCTATCGTCACGAACGAATACGGCGGAACCCACGGTATCGTCACCATGGAGGACGTCCTTGAGGAACTCGTCGGCGAGATCTGGGACGAATCAGACGAGATTGAAGAGGAACTCATCGAGCATGAGGACTCCCTCGAAATTGACGGCGATATGATTCTCGAAGACCTCTTTGATGAGTTCGACATCGAGTCCGACGACTTCGAGTCCGAGACCGTCGGCGGCTGGTGCATTGAAATGCTCGAGCACTACCCTGAAAAGGATGAGGAGTTCACCTACAAGAACCTGAAAATTACCATCCTCGAAGCCGACGAACGCCGCGTCGAAAAAGTCCTTGTTGAAGACATAAGTCCTGACGAGGATGAAAACGAAGAATAAAAAAACGGGAGCATCTGCTCCCGTTTTTTGTTTGCCTTTATTCCGCTGTGGCAAAGATGTACTTTTTGAAGTACTCAGTGGTTTTCTCTTTGCCGAGCATGTCGACGAAGATGTCGGTTGAAGGTCCGCCGTTGTCGAGAAGACCCTGGACATAGGCGTCTGAGGCGGCGCGCTTGGCCGCTTTGTCGGCGACCTCAGGCATTGCGGCGGCAGCCGCGAAATACGCCTCGAGGTACTTGCCGTAAAGCTCGTCGCACGCAGCGCCGATGACCTTTTTCTTGTCCTTCTTGGAGACGGACGACGCCATCTTTATGCTGTCGTACCAGTGTTCTCCCCTGTCGTCGTCCGGAAGATCCTTGTACTCCGCCTTTATGGCCTCAAGTGTTTTCTCGAGGTCATCCGTTTTATCGAGCATTACATCGTACAGTTCGATAATGAGCGTCAGTTTTCCCATCGCGTCAATAAGGTCATATGAGAAAAGAGGAACATCACGGTCTGTCGGGGTGACGCACATCATCTCCATCTTCATCATGCCGAACATGGCTGATGCGTGCTGGAAAGTCATGTTGCCGAGACCTTCAATTTTGTACTGCTCTATGTTTGTTTTCATCTTTGAGGTCTTCATCGCGGCAAATTCAGCCGGGACCTCACATGGTGTGACAGTGAAATACTTCTTTGCAACGGAAAGTGCATCTGTCATATCAATTCTCCTTTAAGGCATCCGCTTCGGCGAGCCCGTGCTTATGCAGGATAACAACACCCATGTAAAACATAATCTGACCGAGTGTGTTTATTCCCTGCTCAACCCAGTTGGCCCATGAGAGCGTTGAGTCGAGCGTGGCAGCGAGATAGCCCATGCCGAGCAGGCAAAGAATACTGAGTATGAAAAGAATGATTGCGGGGGTCTGTTTCAGTTTCTTTGCAAAGATGCACATTACAATAAGGCTTCCGATTGAGCCGAGTGTCTGGAATATGAGAAGCGGCATGCTGCTTGTCACGGTTGCGGCCATGACATTCATGCTGTTCCCATTACCCTTCTTCTGTCCTTTAAGGGTCATGATGAGACCAGCAAGATAAAGGCAGAAACCGGGCGCCTGCATCGGGAAGAAACAGGCAAAGAAAAACGGATAATTTATACCGAAGCAGAAAAGCAGCTTCCAGAGAGCCTTGAAGGCACCGCCTATGAATACCATTATTGAGCCTGAGGCAAGAAGCGCGAAAGCCGTCTTCGAAGTTTTGTTATAGAGGTCTCTCGCAATCAGCCACGAGGCAAGAAAGTAAAACAGTACAGGCAGGAAGTCCACTATTGCCATGGGTATTGAATACGCGCCTTCCGTCATTGGCGCAAGGCTGAATATATTCATATTACTTCTTCGCTTCCTGCTCCTTGGCGAGCTTCTTCGCGTGGTCCATCTTTATCTCTTTTTCCATCTCTTTGGCATCTACATGATAGTACCACGGGATGAACGGGATAAGGATGGGTGTCTTTGTTGCGTACTCCTCGAACTCAGCATTTCCGCAGAGTCTCTTGGTCTGTCTCTTGTCAAGTCTCTGGCAGCCGTTGAACATGATGTAAACGATGCAGATATAACCGAGAATTGCAACGAGCCACTGGATGCCCTTATAAGCGGCAATGCCGGAGATGAATGTACCTGTCCAGAATGTAACTTCACCGAAGTAGTTCGGGCAGCGTACGAACTTGTAGAGTCCCTTTGTGGCGACCATGTTGGGGTCCGCCTTCTTCTGATCGCTCTTCTGCTTGTCGGCAAGAGCCTCGATGAGGACGCCGAGAACAGAGATGACGATACCGATTATCGGGAGGATAACGGCTGTCTCGCCGTTGTGGATTCTGTAGTTGAGACCTGAGGTCTGTGCAAGGTAGAGAGCGCCCATTACAAGCCACATTACGACTTTTACGAATATCGGAGGCTCTGCGCCCGCAGCTTCCTGAAGGGTCTTTTTGTAGGCGGCATTCTTGAGTTCACGTACAAGAAGGAAACCGCCGAGACGGATACCGTACGCGATGAAGATTACGCACTGTACAACAGTAATCCAGTAAGCCGGTGTGCCGGCCATGTCGGCGGCACCGAAGCCCTGTGTGAGCATTATGATGAGGTTTGCAAGTCCGATACCGCATACGGAGAGACCGTAACCTACGGACATGAACCAGATGAATTCCTTAAAACCTACGCAGCAGAAAAGAAGAGCTGCAAGGAAGATGATTAAATAATACATAAACTTTCTCCTTTACTCTTATTTCTTCTTGGCTGCGGCAGCTTCTGCTGCAGCTTTTTCAGCGAGTTCGTCCTCTATGCGCTTTGCATATGACTTCTCGGCGATGTACTGCTTGAATGAGAGACCGGGTACTTCGCAGTCACCGTAGCAGTCGTTTGAAAGAGTGAACTTAGAGAACTTCATGATGTCGGACTTGCCGGCGGCCTTGATTTTCGGGAGCATGGCAAGCATTGAGAACATCCACGGCGGAGCGTATTTGATGGGAACGTCTCCGGTGTTGCCGGCGGCCTCCCAGAACATCTGGCCTATCTCCTGATAGGTGTAGGTCTCTGTTCCGCCTACGTTGTACATCTTGTTCTCATCGCACATTGTCTTTACGATGAATTTTGCGAAGTCCATAGTGTCTATGACGTTGGCCTTCTTGGGTTCACCTTTGAGAAGCTGAATCTGACCCTTTAAGATCATCGGCCAGAAAACATGGGCAATGTCATAGAAGTAGCCGGTGGGACGATAGATGACATAGGTCATGCCCGAAGCCTTGAGTTCAGCCTCAATGAGATACTTGGAGTTGACCATGGGGATACCGTCACCCTTGTCGGCATTGATAACGGAGATATATGCGAAGTGATTGACATTTGCCTTTTTCGCCTCTTTTACGAGGTTTAAATTGCCGAGGAAGTCGATATCATAGTTGTTGACCGTTGTGGACGCGCCCGTGAGGCCGCAGGTCGTGATAACGACGTCTGCGCCGTCACAGAGGCCGACAAGGTCCTCAGGCTTTGTGATGTCGATCTTCCGTGTTTTGTAGGAGTCCGGAGCAAGGTCGGGCATCTCTCTTATGACCATGTCGGCCGCAAGGACGTCATGACCTTCGGCAACAAGGGCGCGGAGAATGTCGGAACCGAGTTTTCCGAATGCGCCTGCAAGTACAACTTTCATTTTGTGATTCCCCCTGTATATAAATTATAGAAACCGATTTTAATCGAACATGCGGTGAAGGACGCGTGAGATATTATCATACTCAAAGCTTCTCTTCGTGGCAGTGTTAATCAGCACCTCTGCCAGGAAGACACTTATGTACGGATCCTTCTCATTGTGGCAGCGGACAAGAATCTCATTGAGTATCTCAGAGAGCTGAGAAATCAGCATGTCAAACTGCACCGGCATGTCGCGTCTCGTATATGACTCCTTGCCGTATTGTGTCCAGACCGGGTCATATTTCTCGACAAACTTCACGACTCCGTCATACATACGGCGGAAGCCTTCGTGGATATTACTCGCTGCGGAACATTCCAGAGCGACGTCCTCGATGATATGATTCCAGTCGCGGAGCATGATTTTTGCGACCATCATATCCTTGGACTTGTAGTAGTTGTAGACGGTGCCTACTGCGATTCCGCAGGCTTCCGCCACACTTCTCATGGTCATGTCTGAGTAGCCCTTTTCAAAGAGCTGTATGTTGGCCTGCTCGATGATGGTATCTTCGAGGTTTGCTATAATTTTCGGCATGTCAACACCCCTTAATGAACAAATTCATAAAAATTATAACGCATAAAAAAGGCTCTGTCAACGAGTTGACGGAGCCTCTTTTGTATATTGTTCTGTTATTACGAACAGTATCGTTATGATTATCAGATAAGCCGGGGCAAATATTCCGGGATTTACGAGGGAAATAAGTTCGAGTCCGATGAACGAGAAGAACACGGCTCTCGCCTCGTCAGTGTGACGCCGCATGAAGAATTTTATGCGGGCAATGAACTGATATCCGTAGGCCAGCAGTCCGGCGATTCCAAGGCTGCCCCAGATCTGCGGCAGCGATGAGTGGTACCAGCAGAGGGAACCTATCTTTGAGGGATGCAGGTCCCGGTTACCCTTATAGCCCACTCCCCGTCCGAAGAGCGGGTTTGCGAGGAAGTCCTCGACCGAGCGCTTCCAGAGGCCGAGGCGTCTGAAGTTCTCCTTGTAAGAGGTGAAGCGGTCGAGCGTGTACGCGAGCAGCGATGAATACTTTATAAGGACGACTGCGACAGCAGCCACGCCGAGGCCCAGGATTCCGAGATAGTATTTCCTGTGGTTTTTATCGGTCTTTGCATAGTAGATAATCAGAATAAGGAATTCAATTGCACCGAACACCAGTCCTCCGCGTGAACCCGAAAGGACAAACGCGACACAGGACATGACTGCCACGGCCATGTAGGCAAAGTGTTTTTTCTTTGCCATATAGAAGGAAAACGGCATGGCGATCATAAGCAGTGTGCACGCATTATTACGCCATTGGAAAGGAAGAATATTCGGTTTTGCGATAAACTTTGCCCAGTGTTCACCGTAGTACTCAAAGATGGCAAATATCAGGAAAACCGCCACCGTAATGAAGATCTTTGCAAGCCTCTCACCCATATCGTCCGTATAATTCTTACCCGGACCGGTTAGGCCGGAAAGAATATAGTAGATAAGCAGCGTTGCAGGACCGAGCATGATTGCATTGACCAGGTTGAGGCTGGAAGTATACTCAGAGAAAGTCATAATACCGACGCCGCCGAGCATCATTGCGACCGAGGCTGCGGCAATGGGCCAAAAGAGTTCAAGCTCGGATATCTTTTTCCGTTCGAAACTCTTTCTGTAAGCAACTATATGGAACAGAACCGCAAAAACAATGAAGGGTATGCCCCAGAGATAGTGCATATATGCATCGTACGAGTTTTTATACTGAATGAAAAAGGATATGGCAAGAAGCGACGGGCACAGAACCGAGACGAGGTCATCCGTCAGCATGAGGATGATAAAGCACAGGAAACCATAACCTATGGAGAGACCGTAATACACGGGTGTGCCGAGCATCTGGTCAATACAGATGATTACCGCAGCTATGACGAACATCAGGATATTCGCCTTGTCGGATGCCAGAAATTCCCTGACCTTCTGCATGTCGTCCCTCCTTTTACGTAAAATCAACAAGGTAATTATACTTGAAATATGGACTTTTTTCAAAACTTTTGTATAATATTATACGCTATTTAATTTATTCACTTCATATGGAGGTAATGATATGCAACTTAAACCCGTACTCGACAAGGTTGTCATTAAGGCAATTGAAGCTGAAGAGACAACAAAGGGAGGTCTCATCCTCTCTTCCGCATCTCAGGAAAAGCCTCAGATCTGCGAAGTTATCGCAGTAGGTCCCGGCGGCATGATTGACGGCAAGGAAGTGCCCATGTTCGTAAAGAAGGGCCAGAAGGTCATCGCGGCAAAGTATGCCGGAACGGAAATCAAACTTGATGACGAGACCTACACCATCATCAGCCAGTCTGATATTCTTGCAATTGTTGAATAATTCAAAGGAGATAATCAAAAATGGCAAAACAGATCATTTACGGTGAGGAAGCCAGAAAAGCCCTTCAGACGGGCATTGACAAGCTCTCCGACACAGTCAAGATCACTCTCGGTCCCAAGGGACGCAATGTCGTACTCGACAAGAAATACGGCGGTCCGCTCATCACAAACGACGGCGTGACCATAGCAAAAGAAATAGAACTTGAGGACGCTTTTGAGAACATGGGCGCCCAGCTCGTAAAAGAAGTATCGGTTAAGACGAACGATGTAGCCGGCGACGGCACAACAACCGCCACCCTGCTCGCTCAGGCTCTCGTACGTGAGGGTATGAAGAATGTAGCTGCAGGCGCAAACCCGATGGTAGTCAAGAAGGGCATCCAGCTCGCAGTTGACACAACCGTAGATACCGTAAAGAAGAATTCCAAACCCGTCAAGAACTCCGCTGACATCGCCCGCGTAGCAACCGTATCTTCAGGCGACGAGTTCATCGGAAACCTCATTGCAGAAGCAATGGACAAGGTTACAGCTGACGGCGTTATCACCGTTGAGGAGGCAAAGACTGCCGAGACAACCTGCGATGTCGTAGAAGGCATGCAGTTTGACCGCGGTTACATCTCCCCTTACATGGTAACCGACACCGACAAGATGATTGCCGAGATAGAGGACGCTTACATCCTCATCACGGACAAGAAGATTACAAACATCCAGGAGATTCTTCCCCTCCTTGAGCAGGTTCTCAAGGCCGGCAAGAAACTCGTTATCATCGCAGAGGACATCGAGGGCGAAGCTCTCGCCACCCTCCTTCTCAACAAACTCCGCGGCACATTCACCTGCGTAGCCGTCAAGGCCCCCGGCTTCGGCGACAGACGCAAGGAGATGCTTCAGGATATCGCCATTTTAACAGGCGGTACCGTAATCACATCTGACCTCGGTCTTGAGTTTGCCGACACAACAGTTGACCAGCTCGGCCGCGCTGCAAAAGTTGAGATTTCCAAGGACTATACAACCATCGTAAACGGTGCCGGCGACAGCAAAGAGATCAAGGCACGTATCGCTCAGGTAAGAAAGCAGATTGAGCTTACAACATCTGACTACGACCGCGAAAAGCTCCAGGAGCGCCTTGCGAAGCTCTCCGGCGGCGTTGCCGTAATCCACGTAGGTGCTGCTACAGAGACTGAGATGAAGGAGAAGAAACTCCGCATCGAAGATGCTCTCGCAGCTACGAAGGCAGCCGTTGAGGAAGGCACTGTCGCAGGCGGCGGTGTCGCCCTTGTAAATGCAATTCCGGCAGTTGTCGCCCTCCTCGAAAATGAAGAGGATGCCGACATAAAGACCGGCATCCGCATAGTTATCAAGGCTATTGAGGAACCCGTACGTCAGATCGCGGCAAATGCCGGTCTCGAAGGTTCCGTTATTATCGATACAATCGCGAAGTCAAAGAAACTCGGTTACGGTTTCGACTTTGCGAAGGAAGAATATGTTGACATGTTCAAGGCAGGTATCCTTGATCCGACAAAGGTTACACGCTCCGCTCTCCAGAACGCAGCCTCAGTCGCAGCAATGGTTCTTACAACCGAATCCCTGGTTGCAGACCTTCCCGACCCTCAGGCTGATGCAGCGGCAGCAGCCGCAGCCCAGGCAGCAATGGCACAGGGCGGCATGTATTAAACCATCTTCTCCTGCTTGACTTTTTTGTCAATCACATGGCGTGAAGCAAGCTCGGCCGTGACCTCATCGAGTGAGATACCCATCTCGGTCATGAGCACCATTACGTGATAAGCGAGATCCGCTATCTCGTAAATCGTCTCGGCCTTGTCATCCGCTTTCGCCGCAATAATGACTTCAGTGGACTCCTCGCCCACCTTTTTGAGAATCTTATCGATTCCCTTTTCGAAAAGGTATGTGGTGTAGGAGCCCTCTTTTTTGTCTGTCTTGCGGCCTTTTATGAGTTCCATAAGGCCCTCGTATGAGAAAGAGGGATCACCGCATACGAAATCATTGAAGCAGGAATCGGTGCCCAGATGACAGGCAGGACCGTCCTTGTTGACCTCTACGACAAGTGCGTCCTTGTCGCAGTCGGCGACAATATTCACAATGTGCTGAAAATTGCCCGAGGTCTCGCCCTTCCTCCAGAGTTCACCGCGTGAACGGCTCCAGAAACAGGTCTTTCCCTCTTTCATGCTTATTTCAAGGCTCTCCCTGTTCATATATGCAAGGGTGAGCACTTTTTTGCTTGTCGCATCAACGACTATTGCGGGAATAAGACCCTTCTCATCAAATTTAAGTTCATCAATCTTAACCATGACAACCTCACAATCTCACATTTATACCGTTTTCTCTCATCAGTTTCTTGAGTTCCGAAATTTCCACCTCACCGAAGTGGAAGATTGAGGCCGCGAGGCCCGCATCTATGTCAGGGATCTCATTAAAGAGAGTGATGAAGTCCTGTGTGCAGCCGGCGCCGCCGGAGGCAATCACCGGGACATTTACGGCATCTTCGACGGCTTTGAGCATTTCAATGTCAAAGCCTTTTTTTACGCCGTCGGTGTCAATGCTGTTGACGACCACCTCGCCGGCGCCGTCCGCCACGCAGCGTTTAATCCAGCTGATGGCCTCCATACCGGTGTCCTCGCGGCCGCCTTTTGCGAATATGCGAAACTCTCCATCCACTCTTTTAATATCAGCAGAGAGCACGACACACTGGTCACCGTAGCGCTTGGCCGCCTCACCCACAAGAGCGGGATTGCGGATGGCGCCTGAGTTTACACTGACCTTATCGGCACCGCACTTTAAGACTCTGTCGAAGTCGTCCAGGGTATTGATTCCGCCGCCGACCGTCAGAGGTATGAACACCTTTGAAGCCGTCTCGCGAAGAATATCCGTAAAAATCGCTCTGCCCTCCGCTGAGGCTGTTATATCGTAGAACACGAGTTCATCAGCGCCGCAGCCCGAATAGTACTCAGCGAGCTTTACGGGCGACGATACGTCCGCAAGACCTTTGAAATTAACGCCTTTGACCACGCGGCCGTCCTTTACGTCAAGGCAGGGAATAATTCTTTTCGTAATCATGTCTCTGCCTCCTTAAAGTTCACAGAACGCGCGGAGAATGTTCAGACCGACTTCCCCGCTCTTTTCCGGATGGAACTGACAGCCGAAGACATTGTCCTTTGCCACGGCCGCGGTAATCGGAATGCCGTACTCAGTCGTGGCTATGACTGAGTCCTCACAGTCCTTTGCGTAATAGGAGTGAACAAAGTAGACACAGTCTCCCTCATTTATGTACTTGAACAGTCTGTTTTTCTCTCCGGGAAATGACAGTGCATTCCAGCCTATCTGCGGAATCTTGAGCGGCTTTTTGAGGTCATCGGCTATGGGGGCTACATTGCCCTTTATCAGACCGAGGCCCTCGTACTCGCCGTACTCAAAGCTCTTATCAAAAAGCAGCTGCATGCCCAGACAGATTCCGAGCAGCGGCTTGCCTGCCGCCGCCTCTTCGACTATCACGTCGGCAAGGCCGCTCTTTTCAAGCAGCGCAGCCGCGTCGCGAAAGGCTCCGACTCCCGGCAGAACTATTTTGTCGGCTGAGCGCAGCTCGTCTGCGGAGCTCGTAACAACGACATCCGCACCGATAAACTCGAACGAGCAGCGCAGTGAGAAAAGATTTCCCACACCGTAATCAGCAATTGCAATCATCTATAAAACTCCCTTTGTGGAAGGTATCTCATCCTTGAACTTCTCATCGATTTTCACAGCCTGGCGAAGTGCGCGGCCGAAGCCTTTGAACATGCACTCGATAATGTGGTGGCTGTTCTCACCTTCAAGTTCAACAATATGCAGCGTAACCGATGCATTTCTGACGAAGCCGAGGAAGAATTCCTTTACGAGTTCGGTATCGAAGTCACCGACCTTCTGTGTCGGGATTTCCGCGTCAAAAGTCAGGTGGCATCTGCCGGAAATATCGATTGCGGAAATAACCAGAGCCTCATCCATGGGCAGGATTACGCTTCCGTATCTGTTGATTCCCTTCTTGTCGCCTAAGGCTCCGGCAAATGCCGTACCGAGGGCAATTCCGATATCCTCCACGCTGTGGTGATAATCGACATAGGTGTCACCGACACATTTTACATCGAGATCAAATCCGCCGTGGCGGGCAAAAAGGGTCAGCATATGATCCATGAAACCGATGCCGGTATCAATATTGCTTTTGCCGCTGCCGTCAAGATTAAGCGTAAGCTCTATGTCTGTCTCAGCGGTCTTCCTTTTCACTTCAAAGTTTCTCATGAGAGCACCTCCGAAATCTTCTCAATAAGTGTGTCCATCTGGCTGCGCGTGCCTATCGTTATTCTCACGAACTCAGTCAGTCCCGGTTTGTCAAAATACCTTACCAGCACACCCGCGTCCTTCAGTTTCCGATAGAGGTCACCGCCGGAAATTTTCGGGTTCTTCGCAAACACGAAGTTGGCCTTTGAAGGAAGAATCTCAAAGCCCAGATCCTCGAGCGCATATACCGTGTAGACCCTGGTCTCCTCTATCTCTCTGCAGTTGGCGATGTAGTACTCGCTGTCCGCGAGCGCCGCCATTCCCGCAGCCATCGTCATGCGGTTTACATTGTAAGGATTCATTGAATCCTTTATTGTCTTCATATCGTTTATCAGTTCCTCAGACGCTATCGCAAATCCCAGCCTTGCGCCGGCAAGGGAGCGTGATTTTGAAAATGTCTGAGTGACAATCAGGTTGTCATACTTTTTCGTGAGCGGGACAACGCTCTCCGCGCCGAAATCGACATATGCCTCGTCGATAATGACTATGTTACCGGGATTTCCGGCGACTATTCTCTCTATGTCGGAGTCGGAGAGGCATATGCCCGTAGGCGCGTTCGGATTCGCGATGACAATATTGTCACCTATTCCGATATAGTCATCGACATTTATCCTGAAATCCGATGTCACAGGTATCTCCCTGTAGGGAATGCCGTTCAAGTTCGCTATGACGGGATAAAAGCCGTATGTCACAGCCGGAAAGACAATTGAGTCGCAGAAAGCCATGAATGCGAAATTCAAAGCCTCATCCGAGCCGTTCGTGACAAGGATGTTTTCCGGTCCCACGCCGAAAGACGAAGCGAGAGCATCTGTAAGAGCCTTTGACTCGGGATCCGAATAGAGATTGAGTCTTGAGGCCTCTTTGAAAGCCGCGTCAAGCACCTTAAGTGACGGCGGGTACGGTGATTCGTTCGTATTCAGTTTCAGATACTTTCTGTCCTGCGGCTGTTCGCCCGGGACATAGGCATCAAGAGTACTGTATTTTTCAAGAAAGAACTTACTCATTATTCATCCTCCGATGAGAATCTTGAAACCGCGCTCTTCGCGTGGCCGTGAAGGCCTTCCTTGTCAGCGAAGTAGGCTATGTCTTCAGCGACCTCGGACAGAGCGTCCTCGGTGTAATACGTAAACTGCATCTTCTTTACGAAGTCATCGACTGAAAGCGGGCTTGAGAACCTCGCAGTTCCTCCCGTGGGAAGAACGTGGTTGGGTCCCGCGAGGTAGTCACCGAGCGCCTCGGGACAGTTTCTGCCGACAAACACGGAGCCGGCATTCTTCACGAGTTTCAGCATCTCCATGGCATTGTCGCAGCAGAGTTCCAGGTGTTCCGGAGCTATCTCATTCGCTATGTCTATGGCAAGTTTTATATCGTCCGCAACGATAATCTTGCCGTTATTTTCTATTGAGGTGCCGGCGATTTCAGCGCGCGGCAGAAGCGGTATCTGGCGCTCAAGTTCAGCCTGTACGGCCTTCGCCAGTTCCATGCTGTCCGTGACAAGCACGGCGCTCGCCATCTTGTCATGCTCGGCCTGGCTGAGCATATCGGCAGCGACTATGCGGGGATTGCTTTTGCCGTCCGCGACGACAAGGATCTCTGAAGGTCCGGCAATCATGTCTATGGCGACTGCGCCGAAGACCTGCTTTTTCGCCTCCGCGACAAAGGCATTGCCGGGACCGGTGATCTTGTCAACCTTCGGCACGGACTCCGTGCCGTAAGCGAGAGCGGCAACGGCCTGGGCTCCGCCCATTTTGAATATTCTGTCTACGCCGGCGACCTTTGCCGCAACAAGAATATTCGGATTGATCTTACCGTCTTTTCCCGGAGGTGTCGCCATGACGACCTCACCGCAGCCCGCAAGTTTTGCGGGAATACAGTTCATCAAAACTGAAGAGGGATAAGCTGCCGTACCGCCGGGAACATATATGCCCACCTTCTCAAGCGGTATGACCTTCTGGCCCATAACTGCGCCGTTTTTTCTCTCTATTGAGAAGCCTTCCCTCACCTGGCGGCTGTGAAATTCGCGTATGTTTGAAGCCGCGAGATTCATAATGCGGATGAACTCGTCTTCGACGAGTGACACAGCCTCATCAATCTCCTCTGCAGTCACTTCAAGAGCTTTCAGATCAACCCCGTCAAACTTCCTGCAGTACTCAAGCACGGCTGTGTCTCCGCGTTTGCGGACATCCGCAATTATCTCCGACACGGGAGCAGACACATCTGCCGAGGCAGTGCCCCTGAAGAAAATCTCGCTGTTTGGAACAGCGCCGTATTCAAATATCTTAATCATTGTCTATGCACCCTAAAAGCTCTGTAATAGCAGTATTTTTAAACTTATAACTTACCTTATTTGAAATGAGTCTCGCGCTTATCGGAACAATGTCCTCGAGAGGCACAAGGTCATTTTCAAGCAAGGTGTTTCCGGTCTCGACAATATCGACTATGACGTCTGAGAGTCCGAGAATCGGAGCCAGTTCTATTGAACCGTTGAGTTTGATGATGTCTATCTCGCGGCTCTTGTCCGCATAATATTCCTTGGCGATGTTCGGGAACTTTGTCGCGACGCGCAAAGTCTTGGTCCGGTCATCGGAGAAATCTTTAAAACCGGCAACCGCCATTCTGCACTTGCCTATTCCGAGGTCGGAGAGCTCATAGACATCGGGTTCATACTCCAGAAGAATGTCCTTGCCGGCTACGCCGAGATCGGCGGCTCCGCGCTCAACATAGATTGCGACATCTGACGGTTTGACCCAGAAATATCTGACTCTCTTTTCGGGATTCTCAAATGTGAGCTTTCTGCCCTTCTCTCTGATTGCCGGACAGGAGAAGCCTGCCTTCTCAAAGATTTCATAGGCCGCCTCACCCAGCCTGCCCTTAGGCAGAGCTATGTTCAGCCAGGGTTCCTTCTCTGTCTCGTCGGCCGCAGCCTCCAGTCTCTCAAGCCTGTCGGTATAGACCGCAAAGCCTATGGCACCGGCCTTTTTGCCCATCTTGGCGAGAAGGTTGTCATAGCGTCCTCCGGAGAGTACCTCATCCGGAATACCGTTTATAAAACCCTTGAAGAATACGCCGTTGTAATATCTCATATCGTAGAACATCGTCATATCGAGATATACCTTATCGGCAATTCCTTTTTCCCTGAGTTTGAAATATATTTCCTTGAGTTCGTTTATCGGATATTCAAGTTCTTCAACATAAGCGATTGAGAAGAGGCGCTCTATTCCCTCGCCAAGCGGCATGTAAAGACCCGTGAGAGTCTCGAGTGCCGATACCACCTGTGGATTGACACCGGCATCTTCGGCGTACTGCCTGACCGCTGCGGCGTTCTTTGATGAGATAAGTTCAAGCACTTCGACAGGAGCAGGGAAATTGCTGAGAAGTTCTGAGAGAAAAGCCGCGTGTGAGATATCAAGGGTATAATCATCACTTACGGTCTCAAGGCTCTTTGCGGCAATTTCAAGGACCTCACAGACGGCATCAGTATCGACATTGCCGATACACTCGAGACCTGTCTGCATGATCTCCTTAAAGCCCTGCGAGCCCGGTGTCGTGCGGTAGACATTCTCACTGTAGTAGACCTTGGAGAGTTCACCTTTGGCGACATCGGTGTTCTTCACAATCGACAATGTGACATCCGGCTTTAAAGCCATGAGTTTTCCCGTAGTATCGGTGAATGTCAGAACATTCTCACTGACGAGAAAACTCTTGTTCTTCATATAGAAATCGTACTCCTCAAACTTTGAGACCTTGTACTGGCTGTAGCCGTACTTCTCAAAGAGAGCGCGGAGAGAAAAGAGTATCTTTTCATTTTCCCTGAGATTCAGTTCCTCATATTTCATTTCTTCATCCTCCCAAGGACAGTGCGGTAGCCGCCGGAGCCGTACTGATAGCAGCGGTTTACGCGGCTGATCGTGGTTGTGCTGGCGCCGGTGGCCTTTGAGATGGCGCCGTAAGGCTGCTTCTCATCAAGCATCTTAACAACTCCCATCCTCTGACTTATGTCGATTATCTCCTTAGTCGTCATGACATCTTCAAGGAATGCCCTGCATTCCTTTTCATTCTTCAGTGACATTATCGCGGAGACAAGCAATTTTTCGTTTTCGCCTTTAAAAATATCCATTTAAACGCCTCACTTTATCGCTTTACTATGCTAACATACTAACACGGTGTCATATTAAAGTCAAGCATAAATTAAAGGTGCATCAGAGATGCACCTTTTTGTTTATTTCCCGAAGGAATTTTCTGTCAAATTTTTCAACGCGGCGGTCGTAGGTAACGAGACCGTTTACCTCCCCTTCAACATCCGAGACCTGAGTGTAAACGGTCGCGGAAAGACCGCGCGGGATATTGCGGATTATCCGCCTCTCGAAGAGCTTTCTGAAGCTGCGCTGCAGCCACCTCTTAGTCGGGTACATGTGGTAGCCGAACGCCTTGCCCGTATACATGTGTCCGGGCGTCGGCTTACTGTACCCGCCGAACTCGGAAAGCAGGTAGCAGCGCGGGTCATTCGGCACATAGATCGGATAGAAATAGATGTGTTTCGAGACGAAGTCGCCGCCGCCCTGATCGTGCCATCCGGATGTGGAGTCAATGGTTCTCGTCGGGTCGACGGAGCGGATATGCTCCGTGACCGCCTTTGAGTCAAACTGCCCCCAGCCCTCGTTGAAAGGTACCCACATGGCAAGTGAAACCGTGTTCTTCAGAAGAGACAGGGTCCGGTCAAGGTCAGTCATATATTCCTGCCTGCCCTCTTCAGATTCGCGGGCGAAGAACTTTCTGTGCTTCGTGTCATCAAAGTTGATGTTGAAAAACGGCACAAGGCCAATGCAGAGGAAGTTGTACTCGCCGCCTCCGTTTACCATATCCTGCCAGACAAGCATGCCCAGTCTGTCGCAGTGCCAGTACCAGCGAAGCGGCTCGATTTTAATGTGCTTCCTTATCATGTTGAAGCCCATATCCTTGAGCATTGTGATGTCATAAATCAGCGCCTCGTCGGTCGGTGCTGTCAGCATGCCGTCTGACCAGTAACCCTGGTCAAGCACACCGTTATGGAAATACGGCTCGTTATTCAGGAACAGACGCCTGATACCTTTTTCATCCGTACCGACAGAGAATTTGCGCATGCCGAAATACGAAGTGATTTCATCACGTCCCGCCGTAATTCTCAGGTCGTAAAGTTTCGGGTTTTCGGGTGTCCAGCACTCGTAGTCACTCATGGGGATTTCGAGCGGAGAACTGCCGCTTGCATGTGCGATGCATTTCTCCCCGTCACAGACAGAAACGCTTATCTCGTTAGCCTTCTTCTCCGCGCTTATAGTGACGCAGCCGCCGTCAA
>JAEEGK010008908.1_pt1 | contig 23577 bp, 16 predicted proteins | sample 8958771 | NCBI WGS metagenome assembly JAEEGK01 (sample SAMN16246547, study PRJNA631951) | gut metagenome | biome: gut microbiome; feature: rumen; material: SC-attached | host: Bos | place: Iran: Karaj | collected 2018-10
GAGGACGGTACACTGCCCTACCTCCGTCCGGATGGCAAGACACAGGTTACAATCGAGTATGACGAGAACAACAACCCCGTACGTGTTGAGGCCATAGTCATCTCCTCTCAGCACGATGACAACATCCCCATTGAAAAGATAAGAAAAGACCTCATAGACGAGGTCATCAAAAAGGTCATCCCGGACAAGTTCCTCGATGACAAGATAAAGCTCTACATCAACCCTACAGGCCGTTTCGTAATCGGCGGCCCCGCCGGAGACTCCGGCCTCACGGGCCGCAAGATAATCGTCGACACCTACGGCGGCTACGCCCGTCACGGCGGCGGCTGTTTCTCCGGCAAGGACCCGACGAAGGTCGACCGCAGCGCGACATACGCCGCCCGCTGGGTTGCGAAGAACATCGTGGCCGCCGGCCTCGCAAAGCGCTGTGAGATTCAGCTCTCATACGCTATCGGCGTCGCCCACCCCATCTCAATTTTCATTGAGACCTTCGGCACCGAGACGGTTGAGAACGCAAGGATAGTAAAAGCCGTAAAGAAGGTATTTGACCTCCGCCCGGCAGCCATCATAGACACACTCGACCTGAGAAGACCCATCTACAAGGAACTTGCCGCACTCGGCCACATGGGCCGTGAGGACCTGGATGTTCCCTGGGAGAAGACAGACAAGGTCGAGGCACTCAAGGAGGCCATATGAGACACTTCACATACGAGACGGAAGGCACCTGCTCCGTGCTTATCGACTTCGACATAGACGATGACAACACCATCCACAACATCGAATACACGGGCGGCTGCGACGGCAATCTCAAAGCCATAAGCAAAGCAGTTGACGGCAAGACCGCGGACGAGATCTACGACCTCTTCCACGGCATAACCTGCGGATGGAAACCCACCTCCTGCTCCGATCAGCTTGCAAACGCCGTAATGGAAGCAACAAAATAACACAAAACAAAAACCGGAAGCTTTCGCTTCCGGTTTTTTTATTTCAGTAAATCAACAATGAGGGCCGCTGCCTTTTCCGTATCCTCCCTGCTTCCGAAGGTTGAGAACCTGAAAAAGCCTTCACCGCAGGCGCCGAAGCCCTCTCCGGGCGTGCCGACAACCTGAATCTCATTCAGCAGGTAATCGAAAAACTCCCAGCTTCCCATATTATCCGGACATTTCAGCCAGATATACGGAGCGTTCTTTCCGCCGGTATACCATATTCCGACCTCATCAAGGGCCTTCATTATTATTTTGGCATTTTCCTTATAGAAACTGATGTTTTCCTTTATCTGTCTCTGTCCCTCTTCCGTGAAGACGGCAGCTCCGCCCTTTTGCAGAATATATGAAATACCGTTGGTCTTCGTTGTCCTGTTGCGGACCCACATATCGTTTAAGTTCATACCGCAGTATGATAAGTCCTTCGGTATTACGGTGTAGCCGAGTCTTGTACCGGTGAATCCCGCAGTCTTCGAGAGTGAACAGATCTCAATTGCACAGAACCGCGCACCCTCGATTTCAAATATACTGTGCGGCAATGACTCATCCTCGATGAAAGCCTCATATGCGGCATCAAAGATTATAAGTGAGCCGTGTTCTTTCGCAAAGTCCACCCAGCGCTTCAGGGCAGGCCTGTCATACACAGCTCCGGTAGGGTTGTTGGGCGAACAGATATAGATTAAATCCGCAACGAAGTCAGCGGAAGGACCGGGCAGGAATCCGTCTTTTTCCGACGAAGGGAGATGCAGAATCCTCCTGCCCTCAATTATATTCGCATCAACGTAGGCGGGATAGGCAGGCTCAATGACAAGCGTACTGCCGTCCCTGTCAAAGAGGTCGAGTATGTCGCCGAGTTCATCGCTTGCTCCGCTGGAGACAAAAACTTCATCCGGCGACAGACTCACACCAAACTTCTCATAGTGCTTCGCTATCGTCTCGCGCAAGAACGGCGCTCCGCACTCCGGCATATAGCCGTGGAAGTTCTCAGCACTCGCCTGTTCATCAACAGCCTCGTGCAAAGCCTTTATGACTTCATCGCATAAAGGCAGAGAGACATCACCTATACCGAGACGGTGGAGGTTTGCACCGGGATGCTCCTCAATATAGGCTTTTGTCTTCTGAGCAATATTGTAAAAGAGATACGAATCTTTAAGATCCGCATAATTCATATTGGGCTTGATCATATTTCAACTTCTCCTTCATAGACCAGGGAAGCAGGTCCGTCCATTGAGATGTTGAAGTCCCTGCTGACGGTTATCTCAAGAGGTCCTCCGTCAAGCACCACCTTTATGGGCGTGTCATAGTCGCAGTAACCTTTTCTTACTGCAGCGGCAGCGCTTGCGCATGCACCGGTGCCGCAGGCCATGGTAATACCGCTGCCGCGCTCCCATACGCGCATGCGCAGTTCGTTGCGGCCCCTGACCTCAACAAATTCGGCGTTTACGCCGTCCGGAAAATGCGGATCCTTCTCTATGATCGGACCTATGGTTTCAACTGCTACCCGCTCCGCGTCCTCAACGAACATGACGGCATGAGGATTGCCGACAGAAACCGGTGTAACCGAAAAATCCTGTCCGAGGAGAACCAGTTCCGTCTCCTTGTCCACTGTTACTGTTCCCATATCGACAACGGCGCTCTGCACCTCTCCGTCAACAACATTGAGTCCCAGTGTCTTGATGCCCGACAGAGTTTCTACGGTAATTTTCGTCTTTGTGGTATAGCCCTTGTCATATACATATTTGCCGACACAGCGGATACCGTTGCCGCACATTTTCGCCTCACTTCCGTCGGCGTTGAAAATGCGCATTTTAAAATCCGCGATGTCGGATTCCGATATATAAATCATACCGTCGGAGCCCGCACCGAAATGGCGGTCGGAAAGTTTCACTGACAGCTCCGCAATATTCTCCGGCACCTCGCCGAAGACATAGAGATAATCATTTCCGAGCCCGTGCATCTTTGTGAAATGCATAAACACAGCTCCTTTCAGATTTCATCAATAGTTGATATACCGAGGGTCAGTTCCTCCAGAACGTCAAGGACCAGGCGGACCGTATCAAGTGATGTAAGCATTGTGACATTATTGTCAGCCGCCGCCTGCCTGATTGCCACTCCGTCTCCGAAATGATTTCCCGAGAGAATGGCCCTCGTGTTGATAACGTAATTCACATAACCGGCTTTAATCGAATCGAGCACCTCTTCGCTGTCCTCGCTCGGTTTATGCCTTATACGTGTACGGATACCGCAGCTTCTCAGGACCTCTCCTGTCAGGGTTGTCGCCTCTATGTTGAAGCCCATGTTATAGAATCTTCTGACCAGAGGGACAGTCTCGTCCTTGTCCTCATCAGCGACGCTGACGAGTACAGTTCCGTAATTCGGAAGCTTGAGGCCTGCGGCAATCATGGCCTTGTATGCCGCCCTGTGAAGTTTCCTGTCATATCCTATAGCCTCACCGGTGGACTTCATCTCAGGAGAAAGATACGCATCCATTCCGTGAAGTTTGGAGAACGAGAACGCGGGAACCTTTACATAGTACCTTGATTTCTCGGGCGGATACCTGTCAAATATTCCCTGTTCCCTCAGAGATACACCCAGTATGGCCAGAGTGCCGATATCGGCTATCGAGTATCCCGTGGCCTTCGAAAGGAACGGAACCGTCCTTGACGACCTGGGGTTAACTTCTATGATGTAGACGTTCTCATCACGGTCAACAATGAACTGAATATTGTAAAGTCCGACTATGCCTATGGCAAGTCCGAGTCTCTCGGTGTAGTCGAGAATCGTCTGTTTCACTTTTTCGGAGAGACTGTATGAGGGGTACACGCTTATGGAGTCGCCGGAGTGAACACCCGTCCTCTCCACAAGTTCCATAATACCGGGCACGAAGACGTGCTGCCCGTCGCAGACCGCATCGACTTCCACCTCTTTGCCGCGTACATATCTGTCGACAAGAACGGGTTTGTCCTCATCAACGGAGGCAGCCGTCTGCAGATAGTCGCGCATGGACGCCTCTTTTGAGACAATCTGCATCGCCCTGCCGCCGAGCACAAAGCTGGGGCGGACAAGTACCGGATAACCGATTTCACGCGCTGCGGCTATGCCGTCCTCAATGCTTGTCACGGCCTTTCCTTTCGGCTGAGGAATATTCAGCGAGAGCAGAAGGTGTTCAAAAAGGTCCCTGTCCTCCGCGCGGTCTATTGCATCACAATCGGTTCCTATTATCTTTACTCCGCGCTTGTGAAGCGGTCCGGCAAGATTGATTGCCGTCTGTCCTCCGAGAGTCGCTATGACACCCCTGGGCTTTTCCAGGAGAATGATGTTCATGACATCTTCCGTACAGAGCGGTTCGAAATAGAGTTTATCGGAGCAGGTATAGTCCGTTGAAACGGTCTCGGGATTATTGTTTATGACAATTGCCTCGAAGCCCGCCTTCTGAATGGTCTGCACGGCATGGACCGTGGAATAGTCAAATTCAATTCCCTGTCCGATTCTGATAGGGCCGGCACCAAGAACTATAATCTTCTCCTTCTCTGAAACGACCGACTCATTCTCCTCCTCATATGTGGAGTAAAAATACGGTATATAGCTTTCAAACTCGGAGGCGCAGGTGTCAATCATCTTATAGACGGGAAGTATGCCGTTTTTAAGACGCATATTGAATATATCGTCCTCACTGCATTTCCACAGTTCACCTATTGTCCTGTCCGAAAAGCCGAGCCTTTTCGCGGCTTTCAAAACGGCCGTGTCAAGGGGAGAGGCCGCGACCTCTTTCTCCGCTTCAACAATGTTTCTCATCTTGCGGATAAAGAAGCGGTCTATACCGGTCGCGGTAAATATTTCATCCACGACCGTGCCCCTCCGGAGGAGCTCCGCCACCGCGAATATGCGGTCGTCCGTACCGGTTTTTATATAGTCGAGAAGGGCATCCGTGTCGGTGCCGTCGAACTTTTTCATATGCAGGTGGTGAACACCCGTCTCCAGGGAACGGATGCCTTTGAGAAGACTTTCCTCAAAGGTCCTGCCTATACTCATAACTTCGCCCGTGGCCTTCATCTGTGTCGACAATGTGTTGTTGGCGTCCGCAAATTTATCAAACGGAAAGCGCGGAAGCTTTGAGACCACATAGTCGAGTGTGGGCTCAAACGAAGCGGGTGTGTTTGCAATCTGTATTTCATCGAGTGTCATACCCACGCCTATTTTGGCGGATACCCTGGCAATCGGGTATCCGCTCGCCTTCGAGGCGAGGGCGGATGAGCGTGACACGCGCGGGTTTACTTCAATTAAATAGTATTGGAAAGAGTCTGGGTCCAGGGCGAACTGAACATTGCATCCGCCCTCGATTTTCAGCGCGCGTATAATTTTCAGCGCGCTGTCTCTGAGCATATGGTATTCCTTGTTCGTGAGTGTCTGCGAAGGGCAGACTACGACTGAATCACCCGTGTGGATTCCGACGGGGTCCAGGTTTTCCATGTTACATACGGTGATGGCCGTATCGTTGCTGTCGCGCATGACCTCATACTCGATTTCCTTGAAGCCGCGGACACTCTTTTCAACCAGCACCTGATGCACAGGCGAGAGTTCCAGTGCATTTTTCATAAGATCGGTGAACTCGTCAGGTGTTTCGGCAAAACCGCCTCCCGTGCCGCCGAGTGTAAACGCGGGGCGCAGGACTACGGGATAACCTATCTCCTCCGCTATCTTCAGCCCGTCTTCAATTGAAAGGGCCGTATCCGAAGGCAGTATGGGCTCCCCGAGCGAAACACAGAGTTCCTTGAAACTCTCCCTGTTCTCCGCCTTGTCTATTGACTCGATATCAGTGCCGAGAATCTCGACACCGCACTCTTCGAGAACACCTTTTCTCTCGAGTGAAATCGCGAGGTTAAGTCCGGTCTGTCCGCCGATTCCCGGCAGGATTGCGTCGGGACGCTCATAGCGTATGATCTTGGCGATATATTCAAGCGTCAGAGGTTCCATATAAACCTTGTCCGCTATTGCCGTATCCGTCATGATGGTCGCCGGATTGGAGTTGCAGAGAATAACCTCGTAGCCCTCCTCCTTAAGAGCGAGACAGGCCTGGGTTCCGGCATAGTCGAACTCAGCCGCCTGACCTATTACAATGGGTCCGGAGCCTATGACAAGTATCTTTTTTATGTCAGTTCTCTTAGGCATGAGTCCTGCCGTCCTCCATGATTTTAATGAATTCGTCAAACAGATAACCGCTGTCGCGCGGTCCCGGAGCGCTCTCCGGATGATACTGGACACTGAAGACCCTGTCCTCTTCACAGGCGGTGCCTTCAACAGTGTTGTCAAGCAGATTAATATGCGTCACGGAAAGAGGTGTGCCTTTCAGACTCTCCTCATCAACCGCATAGGAATGGTTCTGCGATGTTATCTCAATCTTTCCGGTCAGAAGATTCTTCACCGGATGATTTCCGCCGCGGTGGCCGAATTTCAGTTTGTAGGTCTTCGCGCCGTATGCCAGCGAGATAATCTGATGACCCAGGCAGATTCCGAAAATCGGATACCTGCCTTTGAGCGCCCTGACGGTCTCAATGGTCTGCGGCACATCCGTGGGGTCGCCCGGTCCGTTGGAGATAAAGACTCCGTCAGGGTTCTGACTGATGATAAAATCCGCATCGGTGTCCCACGGAACAACCGTCACACGACATCCCAAAGCAACGAGGGAGCGTACAATATTCTCCTTCATACCGCAGTCTATGGCCACAACATGGAACCGCTCCTGCGAAGGGCACTCCACCCTTATATCTCTGCGGCTGACACGGGACACCGCATCTTTCGGCATACCGTAATCCTTCAGTCTTGCGAGACCTTCTTCGAGCGATGTATCAGCCCCCGTCAGAAGCACTTTACGGCTTCCGAAATCACGGATTGAGCGATTGAGCTTTCTCGTGTCAAGTCCGCTGATACCGGATATGCCGTACCGCTCCATCACCTCTGAAAGAGTCTTTTCAGAGCGGAAGTTTGAGGGCTCGTCATTGTATTCACGGACTATCAGCGCCCCTATGGTGGGGGTCTCCGTCTCGTAGTCATCCGCAGCCATGCCGTAGTTGCCGATCAGCGGATAAGTCATGACTACGGCCTGGTCTGTGTAAGACGGGTCAGAGATTATCTCCTGATATCCCGCCATGGATGTATTGAAAACTATCTCAAGGATCTTATCCTCTTTTGAACCGAAGGAGTATCCGAAGTACTCCTGTCCGTCCTCCAGGATAAGTTTCCTGTCAGGATTTGTGTTCATTCTTTGCAGCTCCTATGAAACCGAGGAAGAGCGGATGCGGCCTGTTCGGCCTGCTCTTGAACTCCGGATGGTACTGTACACCGACATAGAAAGGTCTTTCGGTCAGTTCCACGGTTTCTATAAGTCTTTCATCGGGAGAGATTCCGCTTAAAGTCAGGCCGCAGCCTGAAAGAATCTCTCTGTAATCATTGTTGAATTCGTAACGATGGCGATGGCGCTCGCTGATACTTTGTGACTGATAGCAGCGCTCCATAGTAGTACCCGGTCTTATTACGCAGGGGTAAGCTCCGAGTCTCAGCGTGCCGCCCTTGTCAATGTCGTTGCTCTGACCGGGCATGAAATCAATGACCTTGTTTTTGCACTGCTCGTCAAACTCACCTGAGTTCGCATCCGCGATACCGGCGACATTCCTCGCATACTCAATAACTGCAATCTGCATACCGAGGCATATGCCGAAATATGCGATATTGTTTTCCCTGGCATATTTCGCAGAGAGTATCATACCCTCAATTCCGCGGTCGCCGAATCCGCCCGGCACGATTATGCCGTCAAGACCGCCCAGGATTTCATCGACCGTCTCCGGCTTTATAAGCTCGGAGTCAATCCATCTGATATTTACATGTACACTGTGATAAAAACCGGCATGGTGCAGGGCTTCGGCGACCGAGAGGTACGCGTCATGAAGTCCCACATATTTTCCGACAAGACCTATTTCCACACAGTGATCACTGCCATCATATATGGTATCCACCATCTTTTTCCACTCGCTGAGATCAGGCTCCTTTGCGTCTATTCCGAGTTCACGGCAGACAACTTCAGAGAAACCTGATTTTTCGAGCATAAGCGGAGCTTCATAGAGATTGGGAAGCGTTATATTCTCTATTACGCAGTCGGGTTTTACGTTGCAGAAGAGGGCAATTTTCTGGAAAATCGACTCCTCCAGAGGTTTGTCGCAGCGCAGAACAATAATGTCCGGATTAATACCCATACCCTGAAGTTCCTTTACGGAGTGCTGTGTGGGCTTTGACTTATGCTCCTCCGAGCCCTTAATGTAAGGTACCAGCGTCACGTGGATGAAAAGGCTGTTCTCCTTTCCCACCTCGAGTGATATCTGCCTCACCGCCTCAATAAAGGGCTGTGACTCAATATCACCTATTGTGCCGCCGATTTCCGTAATGACTACATCGGCCTCGGTCTTTTTGCCTACGTTATATACAAATTCCTTGATTTCATTGGTGACGTGAGGTATTACCTGGACCGTAGAGCCGAGGTACTCACCGCGGCGCTCCTTATTGAGCACGTTCCAGTAGACCTTACCGGTCGTGAGGTTTGAGTACTTGTTCAGATCCTCGTCTATAAACCTCTCGTAATGTCCGAGATCAAGGTCAGTCTCGGCACCGTCCTCAGTGACATAGACCTCACCGTGCTGATAGGGACTCATTGTTCCCGGGTCAACGTTGATGTAGGGGTCCAGTTTCTGAGCTGCGACTTTGAGACCGCGTGCTTTGAGCAGCCGGCCCAGGGACGCCGCCGTAATTCCTTTTCCGAGACCGGATACAACACCGCCGGTTACAAATACATACTTAGCCATAATAGACCTCCCTTTTATTCCCACTCCACCGTTGCAGGCGGTTTGGAAGAAATATCATAGACAACTCTTGAGATGCCGGGCACCTCGTTTGTTATTCTTCTGCTCGCCTCTTCGAGAACCTCATAGGGCAGCCTTGTCCATTCAGCTGTCATGAAGTCATCAGTTGAAACAGCGCGAAGAGCAACAGTATATCCGTAGGTCCTGGCGTCTCCCATGACACCTACCGTATGAAGATCGGTCAGGACCGCAAAGTACTGATCGGGGCCGTGCGGGAGACCCGCACCGTCAACCGCCTCGCGGAAAATTGCGTCAGCCTCTTTCAGGGCTTCGAGTTTCTCATCGGTTATGTCCCCGATGATACGGACCGCAAGACCGGGTCCGGGGAACGGCTGACGCCATACAAGTTCATGGGGCAGTCCGAGTGTCGTACCGACATTCCTTACCTCGTCCTTAAAGAGCGTACGGAGAGGTTCCGCAATTCCCTCAAAGGATATTCTGCTCGGAAGTCCGCCGACATTATGATGGCTCTTGATGACCGCTGAAGCACCTTTTCCGCTCTCTATGACATCCGGATAAATAGTGCCCTGGGCAAGGATATCGATTTGTCCGAGTTTCTTTGCCTCCTCCTCAAAGACGCGGATAAAGGTCTCACCTATTATCTTCCGCTTCGTCTCCGGGTCCGTGACACCGGCCAGACGGCTCAGGAAAAGTTCCTTCGCGTCAACGCGTATGAGGTTTATTCCGAAATGTCCCTTGAAGGTCCTTTCAACAAAGTCACCCTCGTCCTTCCGGAGAAGACCGTGGTCGACAAAGACACATATGAGGTTGTCTCCGACCGCTCTCTGAAGAAGCAGAGCGGTTACCGAGGAATCAACTCCGCCCGAGAGGGCCAGCAGAACCTTTTTGCCGGAAAGTTTTTCTTTATACTCCGCGATAAGGTCCTCCGTGAAGTTTTCCACCTGCCAGTCACCGCTGCATCCGCAGACAGAAAACAGGAAGTTGTGAAGAATCAGGTTTCCGTACTGTGTATGGGTGACCTCGGGATGAAACTGCACACCGTAGATTTTATGCTCATCATCCGCCATAGCGGCGCATGGGCATTTCTCTGTCACGGCAATTATTCTGTAGCCCTTCGGCGGCTCTGAAATAAAGTCCGTGTGACTCATCCAGCAGATGCTCTCGCGGGGCACGCCGGAAAAGAGAGGATGCTCATCAGCGATGAGTTTTGTCTTTCCGTACTCGCTTGAGTTCTCAGCGGATGACACCTTGCCGCCCGCCGTGAAAGCCAGAAGCTGATCGCCGTAACATATACCCAGAATCGGAATACCGAGATTCAGTATTTCATGGTCATAGTGCGGCGACTCAAAGTCGTAGACGCTGTTGGGTCCGCCGGTAAGAATAATGCCTTTGTATTCCCTTGCCTTAATCTCATCAGGCGTGATTTTATCGTAAGCTTCTATTTCGGCATAGACATGCTGCTCGCGCACCCTTCGCGCGATAAGCTGGTTGTATTGTCCGCCGAAATCAAGAACCAGTATTTTTTCCATAGTATTCATCAAACTCCGGTTATCTGATAATGATGCTCTCGCGCTCAGGTCCGACGGACACATAGGTTATCGGGCACGCGATCTCTCTTTCGATGAACTCGACATAGTCGCGGGCAGCCTGCGGCAGATCCTCCCATGTTCTCACACCGGAGATATCGCAGCACCAGCCGTCAAGGTATTCGATGACGGGTTTTGCATAAGAGAGCTTTGTCGGGAACGGGAACCTGTCAGTCTCCTCCCCGTCAACCTCATAGCGCACGCATACCGGAATCTTTGCCATATAGCTTAAGACATCGAGTTTCGTCAGGGCTATCTTTGTAGCGGCCTGAACCTCAACTCCATACCTTGTTGCAACCAGGTCCACGGGACCCACCCTTCTCGGTCGGCCCGTCTTGGCTCCGTATTCGGAGCCTGCCGTACGGAGCATCTCGGCCTCATCACCGAACATCTCACATACGAAGGGGCCCTCGCCAACACAGGTTGAGTAAGCCTTTACGACTCCGATGACATCTGAGAGTTTCAGCGAAGGAAGGCCTGAGCCTATAGGCGCATATGCCGCTGTGGTATTTGACGAAGTTGTGTAGGGATATATACCGAAATCCAGGTCACGAAGCGAGCCGAGCTGCGCCTCAAAGAGGATGTTCTTTCCGTCGCTCTGAGCCTCCCTGAGGAATGCTCCCGTGTCGCAGATAAACGGTTTAATCTTTTCGCAGTACTCTGAGAGCCACTTCTCAATATCCCCATCGGTATAGGGTTTTGCGCCGTATACTTTTGTGAGTGTGAGGTTCTTCCACTCGGCGAGGTCAGAGAGATGGGACTTCAGTTCATCGGGATAAAAGAGCTCGCCGGCAAGGACGGTCTTCTTCTGATACTTGTCAGAATAAAACGGTGCTATTCCCTGCTTTGTGGAACCGTATTTCTTATCCGAAAGCCTGTTCTCTTCAAGTTCATCCATATCCCTGTGCCAGGGTATGAGAAGAGATGCTCTGTCACTTATCTTCAGGTTTTCGGGAGTTATATCAACTCCCTGTGCGACTACATCGCTTATTTCTTTCCAGAGATTCTCCGGGTCAAGTGCCACGCCATTTCCGAGCACGTTTACGACACCGTCCCTGAAGACACCCGAAGGCAGCAGATGAAGTGCGAACTTTCCTTTTTCGTTTATTACCGTATGGCCGGCGTTTCCGCCGCCCTGAAAGCGGACGACAATATCATAGTCCTCGGTCAGAAGGTCAACCATTCTGCCCTTTCCTTCGTCGCCCCAGTTTATTCCCACAATTGCGCAGTTTTTCATTTTTCCGACCCCTTATTCAACCGTTACTGATTTCGCGAGATTCTTGGGTTTATCAATGTCGCAGCCGTTTTCTTTCGCAACATAGTACGCGAGCAGCTGAAGCGGTATTATCTCGATTGCAGCCGAGAAGACCGCATCGACATTCGGGATGAACAGGAAGTCATCCGCAGTCGAAAGAATCTTCTGGTTGTTCCTGAATGTCAGAGCCAGAACCTCTGCGCCCCTGGCCTTTACCTCAACGATATTGCTCAGGGTCTTCTCCATTATTGACGGATTGCAGCAAAGTGCCACAACGGGCTGATGATCCTCAATCAGGGCTATGGTACCGTGCTTGAGTTCGCCGGCAGCATAGGCCTCTGCGTGAAGATAGGAGATTTCCTTCATCTTGAGGGCACCTTCAAGAGCCACGGCATAGTCAGTGTTTCTGCCTATGAAGAAAAGCGAACTGCTCTTGTGATATTTCTTTGCAAGCTTCGGAATTTTCGAGTTCATATCTATTGCCTGCTGAATATGACGGGGCAATGTATGGAGCTCGCCCATGTACTTTGTATACTCCTCCTCGGTTATGCACTCCAGTTTCTCCGCAAAGGAAAGAGCGAGGAGATAAAGTACTGCAAGCTGCGTAGTGAAGCCCTTTGTGGTTGCTACGGCAATCTCCGGACCTGCCCATGTGTAGAGTGTATAATCGGCAAGTTTCGCAATGGAGCTTCCCACAACATTGACTATCGCCAGGGTTTTCGCTCCGCGCTCCTTACACTCCTTCATGGCGGCAATTGTATCCGCCGTCTCACCGGACTGTGAAATTACAATCAAAAGAGTGTGCTTGTCTATGAGCGGATCGCTGTATCTGAGTTCACTCGCGAGCTCAACCTCAACGGGTATATGGCACAGTTTCTCCAAAGCGTATTTTCCGGAGCAGCCGGCATAGTACGCAGAACCGCAGGCCGTAATTACGATTTTTCTGATCTTTTTGAGTTCATCAGCCGAAATGTCAAATTCTTCAAAGAAGATGTTTCCGTCCTTCAGACGAGGAGCAATAGTGGCCTTTATAGCGGCCGGCTGCTCCATTATCTCCTTGAGCATAAAATGCTCATAGCCGCCCTTCTCGGCGGCCTGTACATCCCAGGTTATCCGGGTGACTTCCTTCTTGATTTCACTGCCTGTACAGTCAAAAACCTTTACAGCATCCTTTGTGAGCTCCGCATACTCGCCGTCATCCATATAGATGGCGTTGCGCGTATAAGCAACAAGCGCGGTCACGTCGGAAGCGAAATAGTTCTCTTCCACGCCCACGCCTATTATCAAGGGGCTCGATTCACGAACCGCAAATATTTTCTCCGGCTGCTCGGTGCATATTACCCCCAGGGCATATGAACCGCGCAGTCGGTTTGTTGTCTTTATAAGTGCATCCCTTACATTGCCTTTGTAATATTTCTCAAGCAAGTGAACGATAACTTCGGTATCTGTCTCACTCTGGAAGGTGAATCCGTCTTTTATGAGTTCTTCCCTCAGGGCGATGTAGTTCTCGATAATACCGTTGTGTACAATCGCGAAGTGTCCATCGTTACTCAGATGGGGATGCGCATTCTCCTCCGTCGGGGCTCCGTGTGTCGCCCAACGTGTATGGCCGACGCCGGTAAAGCCCGGGACGTCAGCGCCGTCATGCGTCTTCTCGCAGAGGTTTGCGATACGTCCCGTCACCTTGTTGACGCTTATACCGGCGTCGCCCATGATAGCGATACCGGCCGAATCGTAACCTCTGTACTCAAGTTTCTTCAGACCGTCAAGCAGCACGGGCGCCGCGGGTCTGACACCTGAAAAACCTACTATTCCACACATAATAAACCTCCAGATTATGTTCCGCTCTCTCCGTAGTTGGAGAGTACACGCGCGGACGGATCATTGACGTTACAGCCTTCCCAGGCCTTGTTCGGCATCCAGAAATCAACGACCATCCTTGCCTGTCCCGGATAGTATTTTTCAAATATTTCACGATAAAGCAGTGACTCCTTTGTAAAAGGCTGCGCGAATGAATACTGCTTTCTCTTTATTTCGAAATCCTCATCGGAATACTTCTCTTCTGCATATTCCTTGAGGTAATCGACCATTGAATGTCCGACTGCATCTGAAAATGCGGCCTTCTCACGCCAGAGTATGCTGTCCGGCAGAATGCCGAGCCCTTCAAATGCATGACGGAGCAGATATTTGCCCTTGTTATAGCGGTTGATCTTAATCTCCGGATCAAGACTCATGACATATTTCACAAAGTCCAGATCCCCGAAAGGCACCCTTGCCTCGAGGGAGTTTACGGAAATACAGCGGTCAGCCCTCAGCACATCATACATGTGAAGCTCCCTGATACGCTTCTCCGCCTCCTCCTGGAAGGCCTCTGCCGAAGGGGCAAAGTCGGTATATTTGTAACCGAAGAGTTCATCGGATATCTCGCCGGTGAGAAGCACGCGGATATCCGTGGTCTCATGTATTGCCTTGCACACCAGGTACATTCCGACACTTGCGCGAATAGTTGTTATGTCATATGTACCGAGCATGTGAATTATCTCTTCAAGTGACGCTATAACCTCGCCGGGTGTCATGTACACCTCAGTGTGATGGCTCCCTATGAAGTCCGCGACCTCCCTTGCATATTTGAGGTCAATCGCGTCCTCCTCCATACCTATGGCGAAAGTCTCAATGGGTTTGCCGCTGCATTTCGCCGCGATTGCGCATACAAGCGAGGAGTCAAGTCCGCCGGAGAGAAGGAATCCCACTTTGGCATCGGAGACAAGCCGTTTCTCAACACCCGCCGTAAGCTTTTCACGGATTTTCACACACGCGGTCTCTACATCGTCATGACAGACTTCACCGGGCTCTGCTATCAGGCAATACGGTATGAACTTACCGTCTTTCAGGTAATGTCCCGGAGGGAAAGGCATTATCTCATCCGAAATACCCACAAGGTTCTTTGCCTCACTCGCAAGGACCATGGTCCCTTCCCTGTCGTATCCGTAGTAGAGCGGCCTTATACCTATCGGGTCCCTTGCAGCTATGAATTCTTTTGTCCTCGCATCATATATGATGCAGGCAAATTCGGCATCGAGCATTGAAAACATATCCGTGCCGTATTCAAAGTAGAGCGGCAGAATAATCTCACAGTCACTGTCACTGGCAAATTCATAACCCTTTGCCGTCAGTTCACTGCGCAGCTTCTCAAAGCCGTAGAGTTCTCCGTTACAAACGACATAACAGCCGTTTCTTTCAAACGGCTGCATACCGGAGTCGGTGAGGCCCATAATCGAGAGCCTGTGAAAGCCCAGCACGCCCTCACCGACATCAATAATCCGACTGTCGTCGGGCCCGCGTGATTTTGTCTGAGCAAAGCCTTCTGCGAAGGCCTTCTCATCTGAGACGGGCCCGAGCCAGCCAATAATCGAACACATTTATATCACCTCTACTCCACATCCTGGAGGGCGTCATAGCCCTCTTCTCCGGTACGAACCTTAACCACGTTCTCAACATCATAGACAAAGATTTTTCCGTCTCCGATGTGACCGGTGTAGAGCACCTTCTTTGCTGTTTCAATTACATCGCGTACAGGTATTGCCGACACAACGATGTCCATCTGTACCTTGGGACGAAGATCGGTCTCTACTGCGACGCCGCGGTAGAATTCCGTGTGTCCCTTCTGCATTCCGTAACCCATGACATGGGATACGGTCATACCCGTAATACCGAGTTTGCTCATGGCATTCTTAAGCGCATAGAGTTTCTCTTCCTTGAAGACGATCTCCACCTTTGTGAACTTCTGACCGTCTCCGGCGAATACGGGTTCCCTCTTTACCGGAACTGCCTCTGCAGGCGGGGTTGAACCCGTGACAGCGACAATATTCTCGGTAGGTCCGAATTCAGAGTACTTATCAACTGCGGGCACGAAGTCCGCATAAGCGCTCGGCAGACCATGCTCGCTGATATCAAGTCCCGCCATTTCATCGGCCGGTTCGGCACGCAGGAAATTGAGCTTTTTAAGGATGGCGAAGAACGCAAACATCGTAATCACCGCCCAGGCACCGACAGTAACAATACCGAGAAGCTGGATGCCGAGTAAACCGGCATGTCCCGTATAGAGGAGGCCTTGAAGACCGGCAGGTGCGTCGGGATTTGCAAGAAGGCCGACAGCAACTGTACCCCAGATGCCGTTCGCACAGTGTACGCCGACGGCACCTACCGGATCATCAACATGGAATCTGATGTCGAGTTTTTCAACTACGACAACTACGAGAATACCTGATACCACACCGACTATTGCTGCTCCGAGGGCGTCAAACGCATCGCATCCGGCGGTTACGCCGACGAGTCCGGCGAGAGCTGCGTTCAGGCACATGGAGACATCGGGCTTTCCGTTTTTAATCCATGTGTAAACCATAGTCGTACATGTGGCAACCGCCGGGGCTATTGTCGTTGTCAGGAAAATGCTGGAGAGCTCCGAGGCGGTCGTGGCGGCGGCTCCGTTAAAGCCGTACCAGCCAAGCCAGAGAATGAACACGCCGAGGGCTCCCAGAGGAATCGAGTGGCCCGGTATGGCGTTTACTTTGATTACCTTACCTTTATCGTCAGTGACATACTTTCCTATACGAGGTCCGAGGGCAATTGCTCCTATGAGTGCTGCAATACCGCCCACCATATGGATTGCGCATGAACCGGCATAGTCATGGAAGCCGAGGGCTGAGAGCCAGCCGCCGCCCCAGATCCAGTGCGCCTCAATCGGATAAACTATCATTGAGAGTATTCCGGAGTACACACAGTATGCGGAGAACTTCGTGCGTTCCGCCATGGCACCGGAGACTATTGTCGCGGTTGTCGCACAGAACACGAGGTTAAAGACAAATATACTGGCATTCGTAAAGCCGTCTGACGGAGAGGCAATAAACTCTTTGAAATGAGTGAACATATCGAGATTCGGTATGCCGACAAGTCCGAACAGAGCATCTTCACCCATCATAAGTCCGTATCCCAAAACGGAGAATACAACCGTGCCGATGCAGAAATCCATAAGGTTCTTCATTATGATATTGCCCGCATTCTTCGCCCTGGAGAAACCCGTCTCCACCATGGCAAATCCTGCCTGCATCCAGAAGACCAGTGCTGCGCCGATTAAAAACCAAAATTCCACACTCATGATTATATTCCCCCAAATATCTGTAAATTATTTAACGCCGAACAGCAAATCAGCATAGCTCGGGAACGGCCAGTACTCTTTTGCCGTCATTACTTCGGCTTTGTCACAGGGTACGCGAAGTTCTGCCATTGCAGGAAGAATCTTGTCACGGATAACTGCCGACTGTTTTACGATGTCTTCTACATCGGCAACCTTGAGAAGTTTCTTATCGAGTTCATCCGCACCCGTGGCGATCTCGTCGATGAGATTTGAAAGTTTTCTTACGAGATTTGTCTCATATGAACATGCGAGATCATGTGTTACCGCTTTCTTTGCGGCCGCATCTCTCGCGACATCCGCAGCATACTTTTCTATGGCCGGCGCAATCTGTGTTCTCGCCATCTCAACCATAGTATTTGCTTCTATAAGTACGCTCTTGCAGTAGTTTTCAAGCATTATGTCACGTCTTGACTGAAGTTCCTCCTCAGTGAAGACACCGAGTGACGTGAGCATCTTTACATTCTTCTTGTCAAGGATATGCGGCATACAGTCCGCAGTTGTGCGGTAGTTGAGAAGGCCGCGCTCCTCTGTCGCCTCTTTAATCCAGGCATCATCATATCCGTTGCCGTTGAAGATAATGCGCTTATGATCCTTGATTGTCTTTTTGATCATCTCATGGAGTGCCGTTTCAAAATCAGCGGCCTTCTCAAGACGATCGGCATAGACCCTGAGGCTCTCGGCCACAGCCGCGTTGAGCATGATGTTTGCGCAGGCGATGCTGTTTGAAGAGCCGAGCATTCTGAATTCAAATTTATTGCCCGTGAATGCAAACGGTGAAGTTCTGTTTCTGTCCGTTGTATCGCGGTTGAAAATCGGAAGAACATCAACACCGAGCTTCATCTGGGTCTTCTTTGTTCCCTTATAGGGCTTATCGGCCTCAATAGCCTCAAGCACTGCATTAAGCTCATCGCCCAGGAACATGGAAATAACTGCGGGCGGAGCCTCGTTGGCACCGAGTCTGTGGTCATTTCCGGCTGTCGCAACGGACAGACGTAAAAGATCCTGATAGTCATCGACTGCCTTGATTACCGCGCAGAGGAACAGCAAAAACTGTGCATTCTCATAGGGTGTCTTGCCCGGTGAGAGGAGGTTCTGGCCGCTGTCCGTCGCAATTGACCAGTTGTTGTGCTTACCGCTGCCGTTGACACCTGCAAAGGGCTTTTCATGAAGCAGGCATACAAGACCGTGTCTCGCTGCAACCTTCTGCATGATTTCCATGGTCAGCTGGTTGTGGTCAGTAGCAATATTTGTAGTTGTATAGATAGGCGCGAGCTCGTGCTGCGCGGGAGCGACTTCGTTGTGCTCGGTCTTTGCAAGAATACCGAGTTTCCAGAGTTCTTCGTTCAAGTCCTCCATATATGCGGCAACGCCCGGCTTGATTACACCGAAGTAGTGGTCATCAAGTTCCTGGCCCTTCGGGGGTTTTGCACCGAAGAGCGTTCTGCCCGTGAAGCGAAGGTCGGGGCGCTGATCGTACATCTCCTTTGTAACAAGGAAGTATTCCTGCTCAGGACCTACTGAGGATACGACACGCTTGGCCTCGTCATTGCCGAAAAGACGAAGGATTCTGATGGCCTGTTTGCTGAGCGCCTCCATTGAGCGAAGGAGCGGAGTCTTCTTATCAAGAGCCGGTCCGCCGTATGAACAGAAGGCGGTCGGAATACAGAGTGTCTTTCCCTTTATGAACGCGTAGGATGTAGGGTCCCACGCAGTGTAGCCGCGCGCCTCAAATGTTGCGCGGAGGCCGCCTGACGGGAATGATGACGCGTCCGGTTCACCCTTTATGAGCTCCTTGCCGGAAAACTCCATAATTACGCTTCCGTCCGGCGCCGGGGAGATGAAACTGTCATGTTTCTCCGCGGTAATTCCGGTAAGCGGCTGGAACCAGTGGGTGTAATGGGTTGCGCCTTTTGAGACAGCCCACTCCTTCATTGCCTCAGCAACTGCATTGGCAACGCTTATATCAAGTTTGCTGCCTTCGTCAATGGTCTTGCGAAGGGAGGCGTAAACCTCAGCTGAAAGAGTCGCGCGCATTACGCGGTCGTCAAACACTAAGCTTCCGAATGTTTCAGGTACTGTACTCATAGTGATTCTCCTTTTCCGAAAAAACAAAAAAGGCGCCTTTGAGCCCGAAAGCTCAAAGACACCTTTGCCTTTATGTGCAACATTCTACTCCTCGTTTTCGCACTTGTCAACACTTTTTTGCAAGTTTTTATTTTGGAAATTGCACAATTGCCGGATTTTCGCGAGTTTGTCCTTGACTTTGTGAGATTATGGTAATATAATACTTGCAAATGAGCAAAGGCGTTCATTGACATACACTGAAAGTATGCCAATGGGCGCCCTTTTATTTTTCCCGAAAGGAAATGAGTCACATGTTAAAAGAAGGCCAGATACGCATTCCGTCCGGATGCGCCATATCCGCAATCATTTCAAGGGACGGCAACAGAATGACCGGTGAGGACATCGTGAAATCAATGATTCCGATGCACGACAGATCAAACGGTCTCGGCGGCGGTTTTGCCGGCTACGGCATATACCCCGAATACAAGGACTTTTATGCCCTCCACATATTCTTTGACAGCCGAACTACAAGAAAGGACTGCGAAGCATTCCTCAAAGAGTACTTCGAAATTGTCAAAGCAGAAATAATACCGACCCGCAAGATGCCGGAGATCACTGACGAGCCCATAATCTGGAGATACTTCGTGGCTCCGTTTCAGTCGATGCTCGCCGACATGCAGCTCGACGAGAGGGAATATGTCGCACGGATAGTAATGAGAATCAATACTGAACTTTCGGGCACATATTGTTTCTCAAGCGGAAAGAATATGGGTACATTCAAAGCCGTCGGCTTCCCGGAAGATGTCGGCACCTTCTACAAACTCGAAGAGTATGAGGGTTACTCCTGGATGGCGCACGGAAGATATCCGACAAACACTCCCGGCTGGTGGGGCGGAGCACATCCGTTTACGCTTCTCGACTTCTCAATCGTTCACAACGGTGAAATCTCATCCTACGACGCGAACAGAAGGTTCATCGAGATGTTCGGTTACAAATGCACACTCCAGACAGATACCGAAGTAATAACATACATTATGGACTACCTTGTCCGACGTCAGGGTCTCACACTCACCGAGGCAGCCAATGTCATAGCCGCCCCGTTCTGGAGCACAATAGGACGCGAGCCCGACGAGGAGACAAAGAAACGTCTGGCCTACCTGCGCACGGTATTCCCGAGCCTGCTTGTCACCGGTCCTTTCTCAATAGTTCTCGGTTTCACGGGCGGCATCATGGCGCTCAATGACCGCCTGAAGCTCCGCTCCATGGTGGTCGGCGAGAAGGACGACGTGGTATACGTCGCGAGCGAGGAGGCCGCCATCAGGGCGGTCGAGCCTGATGCCGAAAACATCTGGGCCCCGGCCGGCGGAGAACCCGTAATAGTCACAGTGAAAGAAGGTGCCCTTTAATGGCCGTTGATTTCATATATCCCGAATTTGAAGTAATCCGAAATGAGGATCGCTGTATAGCCTGCCGCGCATGCGAGAGGCAGTGCGCCAATGAAGTGCACTTCTTCAGCACTGAACGCGAAAAGATGATGAGCGATGAATCAAAATGCGTCAACTGTCAGCGCTGTGTATCCCTCTGCCCCACAAGGGCGCTCAAGATTGTAAAGAGCGACTGTACACTCAGGGAGAATGCCAACTGGCAGAACGAGACCATCCGCGAGGTCTACAAGCAGGCGGCGAGCGGAGGCGTTCTGCTCTCGTCAATGGGAAATCCCAAACCCATGCCCGTCTACTGGGACAAGATTCTCATCAATGCGTCACAGGTTACAAACCCGCCCATTGACCCGCTCCGCGAGCCTATGGAGACAAAAGTCTTCCTCGGAAAGAAACCGGATAAGATCAGACGTGACGAAAAAGGCAATATAATCTGCGACCTGCCTCCGCAGGTTGAGCTCTCAATGCCGATTATGTTCTCTGCCATGAGTTACGGTTCCATAAGCTATAACGCCCACTGCTCGCTCGCAAGAGCGGCCACGGAACTCGGCATAGTTTACAACACCGGTGAAGGCGGACTTCACGAGGACTTCTATAAATATGGTAAAAATACTATAGTACAGGTCGCGAGCGGACGATTCGGTGTTCATGAGGTATACCTCGAGGCCGGTGCCGCAATAGAGATAAAGATGGGCCAGGGTGCAAAACCGGGAATCGGCGGCCACCTTCCGGGAACGAAAATCGTGGACGATGTATCACGCACGAGAATGATACCCGAAGGTTCAGACGCCATCTCCCCCGCCCCTCATCACGATATCTACTCAATTGAGGACCTGCGCCAGCTCGTGTATTCGCTCAAGGAAGCGACCGAATACAAAAAGCCCATTATCGTCAAGGTTGCCGCCGTACACAATATCGCGGCAATCGCGAGCGGCATAGCGAGAAGCGGCGCGGACATCATCGCCATAGATGGTTTCCGCGGCGGCACGGGTGCCGCCCCGACCAGAATCCGCGATAATGTCGGCATTCCCATTGAGCTCGCGCTCGCGTCTGTCGACCGCCGCCTCCGCGACGAAGGAATAAGAAACAACGTCTCCCTCGTTGTCGGCGGTTCTGTGCGAAGCGCATCAGATGTAGTCAAAGCGATTGCCCTCGGAGCTGACGCGTGCTATATCGCCACTGCCGCATTGCTTGCACTCGGCTGTCACCTCTGCCGCACATGCCAGACCGGCAAGTGCAACTGGGGTATAGCGACACAGAGGCCCGACCTCGTCAAGCGTTTAAATCCCGACATGGGTTCGGAACGCCTCGTAAACCTTATGACGGCATGGCGCCACGAGATAATGGAGATCATGGGCGCCATGGGAATAAACTCAATTGAAGCCCTTCGCGGAAACAGGCTCATGCTCCGCGGTGTCGGCCTCAATGAAAAAGAACTGGAGATTCTCGGAATCGCCCACGCCGGAGAGTGATCAGATGAAACGAGTATATGTAAATGAAGAATGGTGTCTCGGATGCCATCTCTGTGAATATAACTGTGCCTTTGCAAATTCCGGGCTTACCGACATGGCCTATGCCTTAAAGGGCAAACCCATCTTCCCGAGAATCCACATCGAAGGCAACGAAAAAGTGACCTATGCGGTCTCCTGCAGACACTGCACTGACCCCATATGCGTCAAAAGCTGTATTGCGGGCGCCCTGTCCGTCTCAGAAGGGGTCATAACCGTTGACCGTGACAAATGCGTCGGATGTCTCACATGTGTCCTTGTGTGTCCCTACGGCGCGCTCTCACCGAGCGAAGACGGAATCATGCAGAAATGTGAACTCTGTCTTAAAAACAGCTGCGGTGAACCCGCATGTGTCACGGGCTGCCCGAATAAAGCCATAGTCTATGAAGAGAGAGGTGCCGCAAATTGAGTGACTATCTGATTATCGGTAACAGCATTGCCGGCATCGGCTGTATTGAAGGCATCCGCAGTGTCGACAAGACCGGTACCATCACAGTAATTTCCGGTGAGAATCACGCGGCCTACGGCCGTCCTCTCATCTCATACTTCCTGGAAGGAAAAACCGACCTTGACCATATGAATTACCGCAGCCCCGACTTTTATGAGAATATGGGAGTCGATGTAATATACGGTAAAAAGGCCGAAAAACTTGATCCTAAAAAGGGTGAAGTTCTTCTGGACAGCGGCGAAACAATCCCTTTCGGCAAAGTCTGCGTCTCCACAGGCTCTTCACCCTTTGTCCCTCCGTTTGAAGGACTCAACACGGTGGAGAGCAAGTTCTCCTTCATGACTCTCGATGACGCGCTCGCGATTGACGCGGTCGCAGACGAGAGCAAACGCGTCCTCATCGTCGGCGCCGGCCTCATAGGCCTCAAATGCGCCGAAGGTTTAAAGGACCGCGTGAAAGAGATCACGGTCTGCGACCTTGCCGAGCGCGTCCTCTCAAGCATTCTGGACACTGAATGCGCCGCGCTTATGCAGAAACACCTCGAGGAGAACGGCATTAAATTCCTGCTCGGAGACAGTGCGGTATCCTTCGACAGGGACAAAGCAGTGATGAAGAGCGGAAAGACAGTTGAATTCGATATCCTGATTCTGGCAGTAGGTGTACGTCCGAACACCTCCCTCGTTGCCGATGCCGGCGGCGAGGTGAACAGGGGCATCATAGTCGACGGCCATATGGCCACGACACTTAAAAATGTCTACGCCGCCGGTGACTGCACCGAGGGCGAGGACATATCGCTCGGAGAAAAACGCGTCCTCGCAATCCTGCCCAATGCCTACATGCAGGGACACGCCGCAGGCGTCTCCATGGCGGGCGGTGAAGAGAGCTTCGACAATGCAATTCCGATGAACTCAATCGGTTTCTTCGGCTTCCATGCCATGACGGCGGGGACTTACGAGGGCGACCTCTATGAGGACAAGACGGAGGATTCAATAAAGCGTCTCTTCACAAAGGACGATTTACTTAAAGGTTTCATTATTATAGGTAAAGAAGAAAGGGCGGGAATCTATACATCGCTTATCCGCGAAAAGACGCCCCTCTCATCCCTCAATTTCGAGATACTGAAACAGTCGGCCACCACAGCCGCTTTTTCTCCCGATCTACGTAGAAAAAAGCTTGGAGGTATGGTATAGTATGTTGTCTTTTTCGGCAGAAAGCCTGGAACATTCAGACAT
>JAEEGK010008909.1_pt1 | contig 23576 bp, 10 predicted proteins | sample 8958771 | NCBI WGS metagenome assembly JAEEGK01 (sample SAMN16246547, study PRJNA631951) | gut metagenome | biome: gut microbiome; feature: rumen; material: SC-attached | host: Bos | place: Iran: Karaj | collected 2018-10
TGATAGATCACCAAAACAAAAAATGAAAGTTGTAATAAAAAATAAAGATATTTTATCTTTATTTGATATTTATAATAAGGAAAATAATAATAATAATAATGAAAATTCTCCTAATAAAGAAACAGAACAAAAAGAAATAATATTAAAAAAACCAAAAGAATTAATGACAGTATTAAAATTAGTAGATAAAATATTAAAAAATAAAAATAAAGATTCATCATTAAATGATTCAAATAATGATTTCTATACAAAATTATTCCATATAAAAATGGTATTAGAAAAAAATACAAATTTTGAAGGAATGACAAGAAAAATTCAATTAAAACCATTAGAATATGAAAAAGAAACATTAAAAGTAAAGAAAGCATTATTAATATTAAAATGGGGAGGTACAATAACACATTCTGGAATAGAACAAGCAAAATTATTAGGAAATACATTTAGAATTCAAATTTATCCTTCTTCATTAGATGGTGGAATTTTAAGATTACATTCAACATATAGACATGATTTAAAATGTTATTCTGCTGAAGAAGGAAGATGTTTAAAAACTGCTGCTTCATTTTTAAAAGGTTTATTACAATTTAATGAACCAATTACACCAATTATTACTTCTATGGTAAGTAAAGATGAAAATATTTCTAATGCACTTGATGTTACTAATCAACAAATTCCTGAAGTTAAAGGAAATATTAAACATGAAATTTCTGATTGTTTAAATTATAATGGGAAAATTTCTTATAAATTTAATCAAATGTTTAGTAAAGATTCTATTTATCCTGATATTGATTTAGATAAAAATAATAAAAATGAAGATATTAAAAATTTTTATTATAAATATCCTGTTTATGGTGTTATGAATAAAATTGATAATGGTTATGAAAAAATGAAAATTATACTTAATTTAATTGATAATTTTTTGGAACATTTGAAAACTTTTTTAAATGATGAAGAAAGAGAAGAATGTGATACTTATTTTATTAAAAATGCTTCTTCAATTAGTAAAAGGAATAGTTTTTTAAAAAATTATTTAGATTTATCAAAAAATGAATATAAAAAAGATGAAAAAGATAAAAATAAAATACAAACATCAATTAAAAAAACTCATCCAATAAAATCATCACCAGAAAATTTAGAATTAAAAAAGGAAAAATCACTAAAACAAGACAATCACTCAATTCCTGAATGTGAAGAAGAAAAAGAAATTTTAATATATAAAAGATATAAAAAACTAAGATTAGATTTTTACAATAACAAAACAAATAAATTTGACGTAACAAAAATTCCAGATATATACGATAATATAAAATATGATATAATACATAATAAACACATATTAGATAAAAATTCAAATTATTTATATGAAAATATATTATTAATATCAAAATTTTTAATGCCATTTGAATATGGAATAACAATAAAAGAAAAAATTGATATTGGAGTAAGAATAATAAAACCATTAATGAATAAAATATATAAAGATTTAATGTGGTGGAATTATAATAATCCTTATTTTGAAAGTAATAATGATATGAAAGAAACTAATTGGAGTGGTTTAGATCAAAATAGTGTTGATCCTTCTGAAATTAAAAGTGCTTGGAGACATATTAAAACAAGATTTTATTTTACTTGTGCTAGTCATATGTATGCTTTAATTAATTTACTTGTTTATGGAGATAATTCTTTCTTATTAGGTAATAATAAAAATACTTTATATGAATTAAGAAATATTTTTGATTTAGATTATTGTTCTCATGTTGTTTTTAGATTATATGAAAATTTTAATGTTAAATTAGAAGATAGTAAAAGATTTAGACTTGAAATTTTTATGTCTCCTGGTTGTAGTAAAGATCCAAGAGAAGTTGATGAAAATCATTTAATTAATGTTTCTTCTTGGATTGTTTTAAATAATAATTTGACTTTTCAACAAATGAAAGAATTCTTTTCTCAATTTATTGATATTGAGAAAGATGAATTGAATAATAAAAATTAAAATTTTTATTTTTTTTTTTTTTTAGTAAAAATATCTTTTTAAATTATATTTTTTTTCATTGATAAATATATAATAATATTTAAAAATAAACCTAATAATAAAATAATTATGCATATTATATTTAAATAAAAGATATATATATAAAATTTTTTTTGTCTAAAATTTATGTTATTCTTTTCAAAACCAATTAAATAATTATCATAATCAATTAATAAATTATAATGTTTTAAAATATTAACATTAAGAATCCACATATTAGAATATTTAATAATATAAATTTTACTTTTTTTACTTTTTAAATCAAAAATATCTTCAATATTTAATTCAATTTCAATATTACTCATATTTAAAGAAATAGTAGATAAATTAAATAAATCAAAATTACTATCACATTCAAGATAATGTCCATTATAAATATTATCAGATTTAATAATACATTTTCCATTTGATTCTTCCATATAAATTTTAAATAAATCATATCCCATTGGTTCAGGTGCTTGAATTATATCATTAAATGAATCAAATGCAACATCTATTAAAAAATATGTATTAATTATTGTTTTATTTTTTGTAAAAATTAATGAATTTAATGTACATGAAAGTAAATTTTTTTCATTTGTATTTTGAGTAAATGTTAATGGACAAAATTTATATAATTTATTATTTGAATTTGAATCTAAAATTAATTCAATATTTGATTTTGATTTAAATTTAATTTCTATATTTTTTTTTGATATTAGGTTCTTATTTTTTAATGATTGAATTAAAGAATTTATTTCTTTATTTTCTTTCTTTAATGATAATCCAAAAAAACCAGAAAATTGATATTTATTTAAATCAATTGTACATTTATTGATTAAAATAAAGAAAAATGGTATATCGTTTCTTTCTATTTGATAAATATTATTTGTTTCTTTTCCAATAAATGTTATATTATTTTTACTTATTTTTATATCATTTAAAGATAGATAAAAATTATTTTTTGGATTAATTGTTTTATATCCATATTTGGTAATTTCATTACTAAAAAGAATTATATTTATACCATTTAAATCTAATATAAGTTCAAAACATTGAGTTATTCTTTCATCTAAACAAAAATTTATTTCAATATATTCTAAAAAATTAAAAGGGAAGTAATCTAAATTTTTTAAATGTCCTTTAAAAGAAATTGATAAAGATGATGATATTAAAAATAAAAAATATAAAATTTCCAAATTCATTCAAAAAAAAATAAATAAATTAAATATTAAAAATAAAAAAGAACTTATTTTTTAACAAGTCCTTATTAAATAATAATATCCTTATAAAATAAAAAAAAAATATAAAAATACCCTTAAAAATCCAAAATCTAAAATAAGATTAATTAATCCTATTAAATTTAAAAAAAATAATAAATTTATAATCTCAAAAATATAAAAATAAACAATTTAAAAATTTTTTATATAAAAATCAAAAAAGTAAAAAATGGTACAAAAAGAATTAACAGAAGATGATATAAATCAAATTCATCAAGCAATGGCATTAGAAATAATGGAAGAAGTAGCTAAAGATGAAAATATGCATGCATCAGTAAATCATGACAATATATTAAATTTGATAGAAAAAATAAAAGAAAAAGAGCAAAATTACTTATATTGTCATTCAAGTTTAAAAAATGAAAATGAGGAAAAAATAAAAAATTTTACAGAAAAACAGAAAATAATATATGAACCAATATTTAATGCAGTACAACATTCATGTCAATTTGATATTCCTTTATTTAAAATAGGACAATGTTGTGGTTCATGGAGACTTAGAAATGGAATAATTGGTAAAAGATCATTATTTTCTTCAAGATATAGTGTTAAAGAATTTAAAAAAAATAAAGCAAAAGATAAAACAAAATATTTACCTGGTTCAATTATAACATTAGAAAAAAAAGAGAATTATAAAAGAGATGCATTTGAATGGCAAAAAGAAGATTATGAATATAGAATGATTATTGAATATCTTGATAAGAAAACAATGAAAGAAAAAAATATTAAAGAATATAAACAATTAATTTTATATTTTCATACTCGTGAACAAATGGATTTAGCAAGACAACTTTTATTTGGAAGTGATAGTTCTGATGATAATATTATAAGTAATTTAAAAGTTATGAAAAAATCAATTACTGATTCATTTACTTTTTATGGTATGCTTAAATTACTTTCAGTAAAAGAAAAAATAAAAAAAAGAAAAAGACTTTTAGGAGAATTAAAAGATTTATCAAATCAAAGTATGACAAGTTTCATTAATTTTGGAAAAAAATATAAAAATGGATTAAATAGATATATTTATAATAGTCGAAATGCAGATATTAAAATTAAACCAATTAAATCAATTGAAGGTGATTCTGCATCAATTATACATAAAAAAGCATCTCCTTTAAGAAAAGCAAAACAAAGTAAAAATTATGAAGAAGAACAAGTCACTCCTTTTGATATTGATCATATTCCTTCTCATTTTAATCCAATTATTACTTCACTTCCTAATGATTCTACTTTTATTTCTAAAAAATTAAAAGTTTCTGATGATGATAGTTCTTTTAAAACTTGTGATGATATGAATATGAAAATTCAACAATTAAAAAAAGCATTTCCTAATAATTTAAATGGTAATTTTGATGATGAAAATAATAATAATTTAGAATTTATTTTAAATGAAAATGTTATTGTTGAAAATAGAAATAAAAATAATATAGTTATGGATAAAGATAATGTTAAAAATACTAAAGAAATATTTATTAATCAAAAAACTCCTGAAATTTTCTTTGAAAATGAAAATGGAAATAAAGATTCAATGGATAAAAAAAATATATATGATATTTCAAATGTTATTTTAAATTGTGATAATAAAATTAAAAATGGAATTGATGAAAATAATTTAGTTATTTTAGGACCAAAAATTGATAATAATACATATTTTAATTATAAATATAATGATGGTAAAAAAAATTATTATACAGATCCTGAAAAATATGGATTAAAATATAATAATGGTGATTTAGGAAATAAAAAAAAGAATTTAAATTGTTTACAAATATTCCAATTAAAATATAGAATGAATAAAGTTCAATTAAATAATTTAGCAAAAAAAGCAAATGAAAAAAATATAAATATTAATATTAATAATCCAGAAGATGATTTTTACTTTTATCATAAAGTTGATATTGGAAATAATTTAAAAAAAAAATCCGATTTAGTAAAAGCAACAAAATACGAAAATGAACATTTTATAGTTGAATTTAATAATGAATATTATTACCTTTTAGATGAATTAGAAAATAAACCAATTAAAATTGAATGTTATTGTATTCCAAAAGAATGTTTTTCAAATAATGATGAAGATGAAAAAAAGAAACATTTAGTTGATTATATGAATCCTTATTTCTTAGGAGAAGCAAAAATAACAAAAGAAAATATAGACGAAAATAAAAATGAATATCCATTATATGATAAAAATGATAATAAATTACCAGAAGAAACAAAACTTTTAATATTAACATTTGAAGATTATTCAAACGAAAAACCAATGAATGGAATTCAAGGAAAAGATTATACAATTGGATATGATTCATATGTTGTTAAATTAATTGATAAAGAAATAATTGATGATGCTAAATTAAGATGTCCTTATGGAAATGATGTTAAAGAAGAATATTATAATGTTCAATTTGATAATAAAGAAAATATTTTATTTAGACCTCGTGATGATATGACTTTAAATAATTTTAAAAATGATATTATTAATCAAATTAATGATGAAGAAATGGAAAAAATTGAATATAATTCTAAATTTAGATATCTTCCTCAATGTGAAAAATTTGAAAGTAAAGAAAAATTATATGCTTCAAAAAATTTATCTTGTTTAACAGAAGATGAAAAAGAAGAAATTTGTAGTACAAAAAAAAAAGGAGATTGGATTTATAAAGCACCTGAATTAAGAGTAAGAATGTTAAGTAGAAATTTAGGTTTATCTGAAAATAATAATAAATTAAATCAATTAAATTATTTCACATGTACACATGATAAATTTAGAATAAATGATTTTGGAAGAAGAAAAAGAATGTATCCAATTTCAGAAAATAGTTTTAATATTTTTAATATGAAAGATTTAGAACCAAATTCTTGTGAAAATTTTGATAATTATCAATGGAAAGTTGGTATAAAATTTAATAATGAAGATCAAATGAAAACATTTACAAAAGAATTACAAAATTTAAGACAAAAAACAAATTTACAATATGAAAATGATGAAAGTAAAAAAATAACTTATCAAAAAACACTTGAGCATTGTCCTTTACCAGAAGGTGCAAGTACAGGAATAATGAATTGTAATATTGAATCAATTATTTTGAGAAATGATTTTAAAATAAAAGATGATTCTACTTTAGAATTAAGTGTTGAAAGTGGAAAAAATTTATATGGAAAACACTTTTTAGAATATTTAAAAGAAGATAATTTTACTTATGAAAATACACTTTTAGATATTCAAGAAGTAAGAGATCAATATGATCAAATTAAAGATATGAAAAGTAGTACAGAACCAATTAATTTATCTCAAAAAATAAATAAAGATAAATTTAATTCTGAAGAACATAAAATTTTCTTTAGAAAAGAAGATGATTTTCAAGTTGCAAAATCAGGAAATTATATTAATTTAAATATTAATTTTAAAGGAAATTCTGGAAGATATAATGAAGAATTATATGCACCTGTTAAAATAAATACTAAAGCAGATTTTAATATTTGTCCTATTTATAGAAAAGGAAATACTAATAGAATTTTAGGAAGTTTAGTTATTGATGTTTGGGATCCAAAAGAAAAAAAAGAATTTTTTGAATTATATAAAGAAGTTAATAGAGATTATTTAATTAAAGGAGAATTTTATGGAAAAGATGGTATTCCACTTTCTCATGGTTATTATGAACCAAATGTTTTTAGAAGAAAAATTTTAAAAGAAATAAATGATAATAGTTCTGTTAATATTAATAAAATTGAAAGATATTTACAAATTGAATGTGCTAAAGATTATGATTTATCTAATTTTGATTTTAAAAATGTTAAAAGAGATAATAGTATTAATTTAAATGAAAATACTTATCCTATTTCTTTAGGAATTAAAACTCTTAAAAATCAAAAAAAAGAAGAATTTTTTGAATTATATGCAGAAAAAGAATGGAATCTTTATATTAAAGATTTTTTCAAAAATACAGAAAGTATTTCTAAAGAATTAGATAATAATTTTAAATTATTATATAATCAAAGAGATGAAATGTTTAATAAAGAAAAAAAAGATAAAAATTTACGTACTTTAATGTATTTAGGTATTCCAACACTTAAAGGAAGAAAAATAATATGGGAAACTTTATTAGATATTCCTAAATTATTTGAATTAACAGATAAAAAAATAAGAGAAGAAAAAAATGAAAAAGATGATTTATTAGAAAATGAATTAACAGAAGAAGAAAAATTAGAAGAAATTGAAAGAAAAAAAGAAGAAATATATAATTATTGTTTAGAACAAAATGAATTAAATATAGTATTTTCTTTAATTGATAATGATATAAATTATATTCAAGCAAATGATATAAATAAAATAAAACAAGTAAAACAAATTACAAAAGCTTTTTATGTTTGGACTCAAAAAAATATTTCTTTATCAATAATAGATAAAAAACAAAAAGATATAAGATATGTTTATTTTACTGGCGTTCTTCCCATTGTTTATAAATTAAATTTATATTTTAAAAAACCATATGAAATATTTTGGATATTAATTGGTTTATCACAATATATTGATTTATTTCAACAAGAAAATCCTTTTTATAATCAAGATATGAGTTATATTAATTTATATGTTTTAGTCACTAGATTAATTATTGAAAATCATTATAATGAATTATATAATAAATTTTTATCATTAAATTATCCAATTGAATATTTCGTTTCAAAAAATATTGGTTCATTATTTAGTGATTATTTTGCAAGAAGTTTAACTTTGAATTTATTAGATATTTTAATATATGAATCTACTTTTAATAAAATTATTTATAATGATAAATTACAATATCTTAGAGTTTTGTGTGCGGTTCCAATTACTTTAATGAGTTTAAAAAGAAAAGATATTTTAGCTTGTAAAAGTGTTTCTGAATTAGAAATTGTTTTTAAAAATTTAATTGTTGAATCTTATAGTATTAAAGAATTTACTGATATTTTAAATAATAATGTTAATAAATTTTTCACTTGTACTATTTTTGAAAAATATTTTTCATTTCTTAAATTAAATAAAGATGTTGAATGGGATAATAAAAGAGATAAAATTGAAAAAGCAATATATTATCATTTTAATCAAATTAGATATGAAAATGAAAAATATTTAAAAACATTAATAAATAATGATTTTTTATATGAAGGTCATGAAAAATTTTTTAATACATATATAAATTTATTAGATGATAAATTAAAAGATATGAAATCAATATATGGTTTACATTCAACAAGTAATTATGGAATATTCTTTAGAATAGATAAATTAAAACCAATATTATACAATTTAAATATAAATATTCCACAACAATTAAAAATTGATATATTTTTCTCTGGTGCAATTATTAATCCAACAAGTAATCAACCTAATCCTGATTTTAGTGAAGTAATTGATTATGATAATTATACTTTTGAAATTAATAATAAACAAAATTTAACATTTAATAAAAATTTTAATGATAGTTTTCCAAAAATTTTAAATATTATTATAAGAGATAATAATAATAATCAACCTATATTAAATTTTGCATATAATCTTTTTAGATTTGAAATTATGAATATGGAAAAAATTGTACTTGAATCATTAGGTATGAAAAAAGGAGCAATTAAATTTTTATTAGAAATTGAAATATTTAAATCTTGTAAATCTGAAATTTCTAAAGAAAATATTTTATTACATAATACTATTTTTTCTCCTCCTGAATATTATCATAATATTGAAATTGAAAATGAATTAAATTCATTTTATATTAATTCATCAGATTCATTTAATAATGAAATTGGAAAAATAATAAAAAAAGAAAATGATGAAAAAAATACAATAATTGATGCGAATTATGATGAAAATTTCCAAATTTTATTTAAAAAATATAATAATATAAGTGAAAAGGCTGATGAATATAATGAAAAAAGTATACATATAAATAATGAAAAAGCTCATAATAAAGATATTATTGAAGATATAAAAAGTATTTTTACACAATTACTTGATAATAAAAAACATGTAGAAACTTTTTTAAATTGGTTTAGTGAATGTAATATTTCATTTGAAGAAATATTATATATTATAATTTTAATGGATTCTAATATTTTTATGATTTCAGAAAAAATGTTTTTATTATTTAAAATTGCACAAACCAGAAATAATTTATTATTTCATAATGATAGAGCATCAATTTCTAAAATAAAAGAAATGATTTATGCTTTATATAAAAGATTTATGATTTATTTTAATAAAAATGAAGTTAATAGAATGATTGATTTTATTTTAAAAGATGAAAAATTATATAATATAAAATATGCTTTAATTTATAATTCAAATAAAGAAGATGAAATAAAAGATATAATATACGATACTAAAATATATAATCCAACAATTAATGAACAAAATATTGGAGATAAAGTATTATATGATTCTATAAGTACAAAATTTAATGCATATATAAATTATTTTGTCAATCATTATAATATGAAATCAATATCTCAATCAATTATAAAAGAAATATTTAAGCAAATAATAAAAGAAAATGAAAAATATAAAGAAAAAAATTTAGACTCAATAAAATTAGTAATAGTAAAAGATAACATAGAATATGAATTAAATTATGAAATTCAATATAATCCATTGGAAATAATAAGAAGAGAAAATGAAATAAATCCAAAAAATGAAGACATAGATAAAATTTTATGTAAAGAAATATCAAATTTAGAAGTATTAAACTCATATGAATTAGGAGATGAAAATAATTTTGATTGTGATATAACATTTTCAGAATTTAGAAATATTTTCTTTAAATTACCTTTCTTATCAGATTTATTAAGAATATCTTTATCATATATGAGCAGCAATGATCAATTAACTTCTAAACCATTTACATCACTTAAATTAATATTTTATTTTAATGATGAAGAATTAGAAAGTTTTACTTTTCAAAATGAACCAGGAAAAGAAGAAGAAAATATTATTAGTTTAACAGCAAATAACATAACTAAAATGAATTGTGTATATGATTTATTAGATTTAATTACTCATAGAACAAGTTCATCTGAAATTGATAATGAAATTAAGAATTCTTTATTTATTCCTAATATTTTTGAATGTAAACTTGATAATAATCAAACTATTCTTCCTTTTGAAAGTTTTTATTCTAATCATGATTTAAAATCTACTGAGTCTGCTACAATTAATATTATTTATTATGATAATGAAGTTACTTTACATAGTAATAAATTAATTCAGAAAAATGATGGTTATAGTAAAATACTTTTTGAGAAAAATAAAGATCATTATGAATGGAAAAAAGCAAAAATTACTGAAGATAATAAAGATACTGTTTTAAATTCACTTGATTATAAATTTAAATACAATACTGATATTTCAAATTTAATTGAAAAAATTTAATATCTTTTAAATATTTTATATAAAATAATATTATCATTTAATAATAATATTGATAATATTATTAAAGTTAATTTCTTTTTATTCTTTATTTTTAAGGACTTAAAACTTTTATTTTTTAAAAAATTAAAAATTATAAAAAAAATATTTTTTTTAATTAATAAAACTTAAAAAAAAAATATAAAAAAATAAAACAAAAAATAAAAATAAAAAATAAAAAAAAAAATAAAAATTAAACTATTTAAAATGTTTTCAGAACTAAACACAGATTCCTTTACAAACATAACAGAAGATGGAGGAATAAAAAAAAAGATAATAACAGAAGGTTCAGGTGAATTAATAAAAGAGAATCAAGAAGTAGGAGTAAAATATTGTGGAAATATAAAAGATCAAATATTTGATCAAACATACAAAGAACCATTTAGATATACAATAGGAAATCATGAAGTTGCAATTTGTTGGGAAATTGCAGCAATGACTATGAAATTAGGAGAAAAGGCAGAATTTATTATTGAACCTAAATATGGTTATTTAAGTTTACCTGGAGAAAAATCTAAACTTCCTAATTTTACTATTTCTTTAGAAATTGAAATTGTTGAAATTAATCCTCCTTCTAAAAAATTATGTGATATGAATATTTTTGAAAAAATTGATAAAGCTAAAAAATTTAAAAAAGAAGGTGTTCAAAAATTTGGAGAAAATGATATTGAATGGGCTTTGGAAAAATTTGAAAGAGCTATTTATTTTATTGAAGGAATTAATGAGAAAAATGATATGAAAGATAATAAAGATTTTAAAAATAATGAATGTCATCATGGTAAAAAAAATAATGATAATAATGATAATGAAATTCAAAATAAATTTCAAGAAATGAATATTGGAAATAGTGATAATGTTAATTTAGAAAATAAAGAAGATAAAAAAGAAGAAAATAAAGAAGATAATAAAGAAGATAATAAAGAAGATAAACAAGAAGAAAATAATAAAATAGAAATTGAAAATAAAGAAAATAAAAAAGAAGAAAATAATAAAATAGAAATTGAAAATAAAGAAAATAAAAAAGAAGGAAATAATAATATAAAAATTGTTAATAAAGAAAATAAAAAAGAAGAAAAAAAAGAAGAAAATAATAAAAAGGAAATTGATATTCAAGAAAATAATAAAATAGAAATTGATAATAAAGAAGATAAAAAAGAAGAAAATAAAAATGAAGAAATTGATAATAAAGAAGAAAAAAAAGAAGAAAATATTGAATCAAAAAATAATAAAATGGAAGAAATAAAACAAGAAAATAATGAAAATAATGAAAATACATTTGAAATAACAACAAATAAAAAGACTGAAGAAGAAGCATATAAAGAAGCAAATGAGCTTTTAATATCATTATACACAAATTTAGCAAATTGTGAAAATCATTTAAAAAATTATCCAAAAATTTTATTTTATACAACATTAGGTTTAAAATTAAGAAAAACACCAAAATTATTATATTTTAAAACAATAGCAGAATTATATAGTCATAATTTAGATTTAGCAATAGAAACTTTTAATGAATTATTAAAATTAGTAAAAGAAGAAGATAAAGGAATAATTTATCTAAAAGAATTAATAGAAAAAAAACAAAAAGAAAGAGAAGAAAGAGAAAAAAAATTTATGAGATCAATTCCAAGACAAATTATATATGAAAATAAAGAAATTAAAAAATCAATAAGTCCTCCTTTAGAAATTAATTCATTAAATCCAAAAGTTTATATGAATATTAAAATAGGAGAAAAAATAAAAAAAATTATAATTGAATTATTTAAAAATATTGTTCCTTTAACAGTAGAAAATTTTAGATGTTTATGTACAGGAGAAAAAGGAGAAAAATTAAATTATAAAGGGAAAATTTTTAATAAATTAATTAAAAATTTTATAATAAAAGGAGGAAAAATTGATGAAGATAATAAATTATCAATTTATGGTAATCAATTTGAAAATGAAAATTATTTATATAGTCATAGTAGAAGAGGTTTATTAAGTATGAGTAATAAAAGTTATAATTCAAATGGTTCTGAATTTTTTATTACTTTAAAAGATTGTATTTGGTTAGATGGAAAAAATGTTGTTTTTGGGAAAATTATTGAAGGAATTGATATTTTAAGAGAATTTGAAAATATTGATATTGATGATAATGACATTCCAAAAATTCCTATTATTATTGATGATTGTGGAGAAATTAAAAATGAAAATTAAAAAATATAAATGTTTCTTTATAATTATATTATTTAAAATAAATATAATAATTAATATTAAAAATAAAAAAAAAGTAAATTAATTTTGAATTTATTTTTATTTAATTTATAATATTATTAATAATTAAAATAATATATAAATACTATTATATAAATTAAAATATAAGCAATAGAAATTATTAATGTATAAATCTTTTACAATAAAATGTATGATTTAAAAAGAAATTAAAATATTTATATTATGAAATCTAGATATAACTGAATTAAATTAATATTGAAGAAGATAATAAATTAAATAAAATAATTTAAAGTAAAAAAAGAATTTAGAAATTAAATTCAATTAATTATTTAAATTTTTAACTTTAATGATATTAAAAATATTAATTAAATATATTTTTGACTAAAATCATCCCACCAATTACAATCTTTTAATATTTTTTTAACAATTTCATCACAATCTCCTTCACAAAACATATTTTTATTAACAAGATTATCAAAACCAAAACTTCCAACTTCTTCTTTATTAATTAAAACCAACCATGAATTTGTATTAATGAATAAAGGAAGAAATGAAAAAGGCATAACTTTTAAAGAAGTTCCAATAATAAAACAAATATCATATTTTTGTATTTCTTTGATTTCTTCTTCAAAATTTTCATTAACATTTTCTCCATATAAAACAATATTTGGTTTACAAATTCCTTTACATTTTTCACAATATTTTATTTCATTTTTTTTAATTGCTTCATCAATTTCTTTAATATCAATTTTTGTATTACAATTTATACATTTTCCTTCAAAAATATTTCCATGAATAAAATTAATTTTTTCTTTATCAATTCCAGCTTTTAATTCTAAACCATCAATATTTTGAGTATATATTTTTTTAACAATATTCAAATCAATTAAATATTTCATAAAAATATGAGTTAAAGTTGGTTTATAAGAATTTTTTTTAAAATTATTATAAAATTCATATAATAAATTAGGTTTTTGAATAAAAGTTTCTTTAGAAAAAAAATCTTCAGGTTTATCAAAATGATATTTCTCAATAAGTGTTTTAAAAATACCATTTTCACTTCTAAAATCAGGAATACCAGAATTAACACTAATTCCAGCACCAACCATAAAAACTCCATTATTAAATTTTTTATTTTTTAACATTTCAATAAAATTTCCATATTTAATTTGAAAAACTTGTTCTTTACTCATATTAATTTTAGAATTAATATTATTTTTATTTATTGATAATTCATTTCCAAATTTACAATCTGAAAGTGCTTTAACATAATAATTTGTAGTATAATTTTCAATATAAGAACCTAAATCAGAAAATCCTTCAGTTTCACATTTATAACACCAAACACTTAAATCAAGGGAACTTATACAAATTACGTGTTCTGGATTTTCTGATAAATGTTTTTGAAAGTGATTATTCATATATCTACCACAAAATGGTTCTCCACATGATAAACATATCCATAATTCTATGTCTATGTCACAATATTTACATTTTAATTTTTCAAATTGTAATTTTCTGAAATCTTCTATTGGATATAATTGTATTGATGATATGTGTGGACAATTTCTTTTTGGGGAAACTATCATTTTTTTTTTTTATTTTTATTTTTTTTTGTATTAATTTTATTACTCTTTTTTTTGAGTTTATTTTTTTTTTTTAATATTCTTTTTATTTTATTTTATTCATTTTTTATTGATATTTTATAATTTTATAATTGATATTATTGAATAATAATACTTTAAAATGGAAAATATTAAAAAAATATCATCTTTTAAAACTAACAAAAAAAATATAGTAATTAAATCTTTTAATTTAATTGGAAAAGAAGAAAATTTAGGAATAATATCAAAAATAATAGATAAAAATGACAAATTAAAAATAAGAATAAATTCAAATACAATATTAATTCCAAAAACTTCATATCAAAAAATAATAAATTATTCACAATTAATTTTAGAACAAAATTTATGTTTTTCATATCAAAAAACAAAAAATGATGATGAAACATCAAAAGGAGATTCAACAGATGTTATTTTAGGACATGAGCAAAAAAATTCTAATATAGATAAAATGATATTTGATAATGAAGAACATCAAAAAAAAGTTAAAATAAACTTTGAACCAATTGTATATGAAAATGATAATGAAACAGATACTTTAAAAGAAAAAAAAGAAATATTAATTCAAAATGAAGATTTAGATGAAGATAATAAAAGAAATATTTCAAGAAATATTCTTAAACAAATATCAAATCATAAATATATTGCAAATCATTATCAAGATTTTATTATTAGTTGGGAAATTTTATTTTGTATAATAATTCTTTTAGGATTAAATATTTTAATTCATATTACAGTTTTAATTGCAAAATTTGAAACACTTAATACTTTTTATGTTTTTTATTGTGGTTTACTTTCTACTTGTTTTTTTTATATTGGAATAAGTTCTTTATATAAAATTATTATGGATAAAGAAAATGAAATTTGTATGAGTATAATTAATGAATTATTAATTTTTACTGATTTAGTTTCTTTAAGTGCTTGGTTTATTATTACAAATTTAGAAAAAGGTATTAAATTATATATAATTACTCAAACTTATTATAATTCTTTATTTATTTTTGCTATAATTATTGAAACTATTACTATTATTTTAAATTTTACTATGAATGAAGTATATAAAGAATATGATTTGTTAAAAGAAAGTTTAAAATAATAAAATATATTTTATTTTTATTATTTAACTAATAAAAAAAAGAATTTAAAATATTTTTTTTTAATTTATAAATGGAAATTACAAATGATGATTGCGAAATTATAGTTGAATTTGAAAATGAATCATATAAAATCACATTAGATAAAAATGAACCAATGTTAAAAGTAATTCCTGCATTATTAGATTCATTTTCATTAGATAATAATAAATATGAAATATATTTTCAAGATAAGAATTTAAGTCTATTTGAAAATATTTCATTATCAAAATTAATTGAATTTAATAAAAAAACATTACCAATTTTTAATATTAAAAGAAAAAATATAATAATAAATAAACAAAATAATATTGAAGAATCTACTCAAAAACATTATATTATTATATATAATTCATTAGGTTATGATGAAGTAAATTATATTCTTAAAGAGTATAATAATATAAATAAAAATAATAAGGGAATGATTATATCTGATTGGCGTGATATAAAAAATGGTATATTAATTATGTTTAATAATTATAAAGATGTAAGTGAATTTAATGAATATTTTAATCATATAAAAATAAATAATCCTAATTTAGAAAGATTAAAAATAGAAATTGTAAATAATAATAATAAAAATAATATTAGTATGAATAATTATAATAAAATTAATGAAACTGAAAATATAAAAAAAAGTAAATCACAAACTTTTAAAAGTCATAAATCAAAAACTCCAATTAATAAAAATTTATCAGGTACTTTTAATCTAAATAATTTTATTTATAAACCAAATGATCTTAAAAATAATAAAAAATTATTAGATCAATTTTATTCACAACAATATTATGTTAGAAATTCTTCTCCATATATTAGTGAAGAAGATCAAAGATATTTAAATGAAAAAGAAAATAAAAAACATTTTATAAGTAAAAATAATTTTATTTTATTTGCTGGAAAATATTCATGTAAACCTAATTTTATACCAAATTATGTTCAAATGACTCCTTCTCAAAATCCTTTAAATCATAAATTTAGAGAAGAAAAAAAAGATAAATGGATAACTAAAAAAGGGTTTATAAATGCTTAATATAAAAAGATAATGATATGTATTAAAATTCATTTAATTTATAAATAAAAAATAATAAAACTTATTATGTTTAAATTATTAGGATAAACTTCAGTTTTAAAAATAAAAATATATTAACTTAAACTTTTAAATTAAAAACGAAAAAAAAAAATAAAATAATTAAAAAAAACCAAAATTTCAAAATAATAAAATATTTAAAACAAATTTTTATCATAAAAAACTTAAAAAAAAAATCAAAAAAATTATTTCATTTTATTAATTTCTTCATCATCAAAATCATCATCATCTTCTAAATCTAAATTTTTCTTAATAGCATAACTACAAAATTCATCAAACATAATAACTCCTCCATGATTAGTATCAATTTTATTAAATTCTTTAGCAGGATCACTAATTTTAACACCCCATTTTTCTAAAATAGGAATAGCTTTTTTAAATTCTTCTAAATTGATTTTAAAATCATCAGAAGTATCAATTCTACAAAACATAACATAATATTCAAAATATTGTCTAATATAAACTAATATAATTCTAAATTCTAACCAACCAACATAATCATCACCATATTTTGATGATGATTTAACTGCTTTTTTTGCTGCTTGAAATGCTCTTAAACTAACTTTTTTTAATTTAAATATATCTGGTAAATTTAATGCATCTCTTAATCCTTTATCAAATTCTGCTAAGGAAATATAATTATTTCCATTCATATCTATTTGTTTCCAAAGTTCTTTTCTTTTTTGTCTGTCCTCTACTGTCTTTTTTATTGGGAGTTTTGAAAATAAGGCATCCCAATCATAGTTTTTGTAATCACTTTGCATTTTTTCTTATTTTTTTTTATGTTTTTTTTTATATTTTTATACTCTTGAAATGTGTATTTATATTATTCATATTATTATATTAATTAATACGTAATTAAAAAAAAAAAAAAATATTTTTTTTTAAATTATTTTTGGTTTTTAGTTTGTTTTTTATTTTTTTTTTTGAAAATAAAGAAATAAATATTTAATTAATTTGTTTTATTTTTTTATTGTTTTAATGTAATAATTAGTCTTTCATATTTTTAATTATTAAGTATTTAATTTAAATTTAAGAAATGAAAATATGTCAAAGATGTAATTCTAGGTATAATTTATCTCAAAAAATGGCATCTAAAGAATATAATAATTTATTAGGTGAAACAATAACAAATAATAATAAATGTATTGACTTTTTGTTTTTAAAGAAAAATTTAGATATTGATTTAAAATATTTTACCCAATTAACAAAATCTGAATTTTTAGAATTAACTAAAATAATGTCAAAATATCCATGTTATAGTACTTTAAAAATTTCAAACTCATTAAGATATAATGATAAAATATCAGAAATTTTAGAAAATACTTTAGAAATTTTTTCTACTAATTTATCTAAATTTTCAGACTGTAAAGTAATTGAATTAAGAAATTTACAAATAATAACAAATAAATCAATAAGAATATTATATAATATATTTAAAAAAAATAAAGGATTTGAGCAAGTTTCAATAATATCATGTTATTTTAATTTTAATACCTTATCTAAAAAATGGAATTTTTATACTTTAATTCAAGGTTTATATTCACATATTACTTTAGAAAATTTAAATTTAATTAATAATTGTATTCCAGATGATTATAATTCAAAAATAATAGTCAATTTTATTAAAAATCAAAATTATAAATTTAAAACTAAAAATTGGAAAAAAACTTTACATTCAGATTTTAATTTAATAAATATTCCAGTAAGATATAATTTAGGAGCAATATCATCAATTATTTTATCTCATAATAATTTAGGAATAAATTTCACAGAAAGTATTATTCCAACATTAGAAAATGATGTTTATTTAAGAGAATTAGATTTATCATATAATATTCTTGATTATAAATGTTGTAAATTATTTACAAAATTATTAAAAATAAATAAAACTTTATTAAATCTTGATTTAAGATATAATCCAGGTTATGACAGAAATATTAATATGAAATTAATATATAGATTAGGAAATAATTTAAAATATTTAAAAGAACAATATTTAGAAGGTGAATTTGATAGACCAACTTATAAAGAAATTATTAGAAATTATATTAATAGTGAATTATTTACAATTGATACTGAATTAAATGAACAAATTGAAGAAACAAATGAACAAAATCCTTATTCAAATCAAAGATCTTTAAAATGTAATAATAGTTCAAATAATGTTTTTACTTTTCAAAATAGTTCTGAAAAAATAAATAATATTAATAGAGAATTAGAAAATGAAAATATATATTTAAGAAATGAAATTGAAAGATTAAGAACAGAAAATAATTATCTTATTAATCAAAATAAATTATATAAAAATTTAATACCAAATGAAGAAATGGAAATAGTAAAAAAAGATAATGAAATTAAAAAAGAAGCAGCAGATTTAATTAATGATATATCAAATATAGTAAATAATTATGAAAAAGGTAAAAGATCAAAAAGTACAAATAATATTTATAAATCATCATATGAATAAATATATAAAATATTTTTTTTGGAAAAAAAATAATAATATTTTACTTAATATATAAATAAATATATTATTTAAATTTTTAAAAATATATTTTATTTTTAAACTTAATTTTCATAAAATCTAATTATATTTCCTCATTCTTTCCATTAAATCCATAAATAAAAAATATGTACAAAATAATATCAAAAATAGATAAAAAAAAATAATAAATCATAAATAAACATTCTAACCTTTTATTTAAAATTTTCATTTAAATATTTCTTAATATCTTTAAAAGAAAATCTTTTATTTTCATCTAAATCAAGCATATTATTAATTAAAACTTGCATTTTATTAGAATAATTTCTTCTAAGAGCTCTTCTAATAATTTGACTAATAACATTCATATTAGTAATTTCTCTAATATCATTAAGAACTTGAACAGTAAGAATCATAGCATATAATAAACAAAAACCAAGTGAAAAAACATCACTTTTATAAGCATTATGTATAACATCTCTATGTCTATTTTTTAAACAATGATATAAAACTGGACTCATATATAATTCACTTCCTCTAAGAGTACATTCTTGAATTGAATCACTTAAATTTTTTGCTTCACCAAAATCTGCAACTTTATATACATTATTAGGATAAATTAATATATTTTGTGGTTTAATATCACGATGTGCTATTCCATTTTCTTCTAAAAATATTAAAGCATTTAATATTTGATGTAATATTTTTACTATTTCTTCTTCTGTGTAATATTCTCTTTTTTTTTGACGTCTTTTTATTTCATTATTCCAATCACTTATTGCTAATTCCATTAATACATAAATTGAATATGTTGTTGAATCTAAACATTTATATTCTATATTATATATTTTCATTATGTTATCATGTACTTTTGAATATACTAATTCAAATTCTTTTTGAAATTGTTTTATTTCTGATAAATCATGACATATTATCTTTTTTAATGCATATTTTTCGTGTGTTTTTTCTTTTTGAATTAAATATATTTTACCAAAGGAACCTTCTCCAATTGGATTTTTAAAAACGTAATTTTCTATATTGAAAGATGGAATTTTTCCATTTTTTATTACTTCATTTAATTGTTCTGGAGATGTTACAAAATCTTCTTCTTCATTGTTATTTGTTTGTAAATTATCTTTTGTTGGTGATGCTTCTTTTAATGTTCTTTCTTTTTGAGATATATAATCTAATCCTTTACTTCTTTTCTTATTTGGAATTATGGTTAATAAATTTGGTTTTTGAAATATATTTTCATCTTCTAAGTCTTTATTTTTATTTTTTACTATATCTTGTGATTTTTCTTTTTTAGAAATTTTTTCTTTTTCAATTTTATCTTTATCTTCAGTTTTATTAATATCATTTTTATTTCTTCTCTTTTTTATATGATAACTTGAATTCATTATTTTGTCTTCATCATTTTTATTTTCTACATTTTCATCATTTAAATTATTATTACTAATATTATTATTATTATTATTATTATTATTATTTTTATTATTATTTTTATTATTATTTTTATTACTATTAATAATGTTATCATTACTTATATCATTATTATTATTATTAATTGTATTACTTTTACTATCATTATTACTAATATTATTAATATTATTTGTATTATTTTTACTATTATTTTTTTTATTTGTATTATTATTACTAGTATTATCATTATTAATATTATTATTATCATTTAGATTATTTTTATCTATACTTTTTTCCTTTTCTCCAGTTTTCTTTCTCATTATTTTCCTACTTTTATCATCAGAAAAATAATCTTTTTCAATTCTATTAATATTTAAAATTTGTTCTTCTTCTTCATTATTATTTTCATTTTTATTTACAGTAATTTTTTTTATTTTATTAGTAGGAGGATTAGAATTATTACCATAACTTTTATTAGAAAGAGAATTATCTTTTGTACTATTAGAAGTAATTTTTCTTAATTCACTTATATTGGGTCCATTATACAAATTTTCATTATCATGATTAACAATAATAATATTTTCATTATTTATTTCTTCATTTTCTTTATTTTTACTTATAGAAGTATTTTTTTTCCCAGTTTTATTTCTCTCAGCTAAAATTTCAATTAAAGTACTATATTGTCTTTTATTATTTTTATAAAGATGATTCCTATTATGAATATTATTATTATCAATATATTTACTTCCACTATTAGGATAAATTTCAGTAACTAAATTAACAATATGATTTTTATTATTATCATTAAATCCAGTTGTATTTCTCATATTTAATAAATAAGTTGAATTAAAAGAAGTTAAAATTCTTGGTTCACCTGAACTACTTCTTAAAATAGGATTATCATTAGAATTATAATTATTAATAACATTATTAAAATTTGATTCAGTTGATCTCATTGTAATAAATTTATCTTCTTTTCTTAAAAATTTTCCATATGAATTATTTGGATTTCTAAATCTTTTTTTACATAAAGGACAAGTCCAAATAAATTTATCATAAAAATTCATAGCATGACATTTAGAACAAACAATAATTATTTTATTATTATAATAACCTTCATATAATTGACCTTTACATTCTTCTTTATGAAAAAATAATAATTCTTTTGGATTTGCTTTACAACAAAGAAGTTCATTTGGATAAATTAATTTTTTAAAAATTAAAGCAAATTTAACACTTCTTTTCATAATTTGCATTTCTAAAGGATTATAAATTTTAGCATCACTCTTAAATTCTTTTTTACAAACTGCACAATTCCAAATTATACTTTGAGGTCTTGATGAAAAATTACATTTTTTATTTAAACAAATTAATCTATTTTCTTTTAAATTTAAATAAAGTATATTTTTGCATTTTATACATTTCATTGTTTCATTTATTAAATTACCACAATGATATTTTTCCCATGTTGCAGGAAGAATATTTGGATTTTCATTTTTTGATAATAAACAAGAATAATAATCAATTTTACAATAATTACAAGTTAAATTTATTTGATTTGGAAAATAACATTTTTTACAATTTGAACATATTAAATGAGTTATTTCATTTTTATTTTTCTCATTGTATATTTCTATTAATTTTGAATTGCTATATTGACATGAATGATATGCATAATCATCTGTATTAATACAATGTTTTCTAAATTGTTTTAAATATGAAAAAGATTTTGGTCTGTTTAAATAATTATTATATGCTTTTGATAATATTATATAATTTTTTTCATATTTTTCTATTATCATTTTATTTGATTCTTTTAAATATTCTTCAAATGATTTTTCATTTATTTCTTGCTTTGAAAATAATTCTTTTATAATTATTTCTATTCTTAATGAAATTTCATTTAAAAATTCTTCTTTTGAAATTAGTAAAATATTTGGTAATTGCTCTTCAAATTCTATATTATATATTTCTAATATTTTTTCATTTCTTGATTTTGTTTCTGAAAAATTGTTGGATAATTCATTTTTAGATTTTTGAAGAAAGTTTTTTTGTTTTCCTCCTGGAGAATTTAATCTTTTTTGCTTTAAACTTCGGCTGTTATTTTGATATACAGAAGTCATTTTTTTTTTTGATTTTTTTTAATATATTTTACTTAATTAATTTTTGTTATACAATTTAAGATTAAATACTTTATTAATTCAATATTAAATATATTAAAATTTAGTTTAAATTTTTATTTTATATTTTCATTATTAAGGGGTTTGGTGAAATGTTTTGTAAAATTTTAATATTTTTTTCAATAAATTTAAATAATAAAATTTATGTTATTTAATAATAATTACATTATTTTAAAAAGTATGATAAATAATATCAATTCATTAAATTTTATATTCCAATTATATATATAATTTTTTATTTAATAAATTTACATAAATAATCTTAATAATAATTATATTGTAAAAAATATTTTTTTCTTCTCTATGTAAGATACTTTAATTTAATATAAAAAATTCATAAAAATTTTCTTTTTCATTTCATTTAATAATTCTAGCATAAATATATTTAGAATAAAAGTTAAAAATAAATTTATAAATTTTTATTTATTTTGAATTATATAAAGTTTTTGTTTCTATAATTTTTGAAATTCAATAATAATTATTTATTTTTCATTATATTAATATTATCAAATTTAATAAACAATAAACTTCTTCTTTCCTTAGATTATAAATTTTTTCCATCAATTTAATGACTTTTTTTTCATATTTTATAAAAAATTAACTTTATTATTTTTAATAAAAATTACTAAAAATAAAAAAAAAAAAAAAAAATTTTTATTTTTTTTTATAATAATTTAATAATAAATAAAAAATATTATATTTTTTTT
>JAEEGK010008914.1_pt1 | contig 23565 bp, 16 predicted proteins | sample 8958771 | NCBI WGS metagenome assembly JAEEGK01 (sample SAMN16246547, study PRJNA631951) | gut metagenome | biome: gut microbiome; feature: rumen; material: SC-attached | host: Bos | place: Iran: Karaj | collected 2018-10
ACAAACATAAAACGAATAAAGAACTTATTCGTGATAAGGAAGTATTCGATGCTGGAACAACCGGTGAGAGTTGGATTCTTGAACCTGTGAAAGTTAAGTTTTATGGAACTATTAAAATTGACAAAGTCAAAGATAATGGTAGAAGACATAAAGTCATAACTCGCCCTGGGTACGGAAAAGAAAATGACTTCATTGGTCGTTTTACATATAAATGGCATTGGCTTATTCATCCATCTATTCTCAAACAATCTGAGAAGTATGAGAAATCTGAAAAGATGGCTCAATCTCCAATGGAAGTTTGCAAAGACATTGTATCGGAATTGAAGAATTTCAAATATGGAATTGTCAAAGACGGTAAATTGTCAACAAACAATTCCATTGAAGACTATAATAAATATTACAAGTTCATGACTCTTGATGAGTTTGAAAAGTATAGAGGTGGTATTTGCTATGACTATGTAGAATGGGAAGAAGCCTATTTGAGAGATCATGGTAAGAAGTATAAGAAATACTATCTGTATGCTGATACTAAATTCAACGATACCCATACATTTATATTAGTTAAGAATGCCAATGGATTGATTTATCTTGAATCTGCTTTCAAACCTTTAGAAGGAACATATGAAGTCAAGGATTTGCAAGAAGCTCTTGACATCATGACAAAAGAAATGTTCAAAATGAATGGTAATGACAAATTGGATTCTTTCAAATATTATGTATGGCAATACGAAGGACATCCTGAGTATGGTTCTTCAATCAAACAGTCCGAAGAATACTTCTCAAAGGGAGAACCTATTTTTGAAGGTATTGCAATAAATCCAAAGAAATCGAAAGGAGTAAATGATCATGAATGATGAAATTGAAATAAATTATGAACCATTCCTTGAGGCAGCTAAAATTGATGCTGAAAAAAATAAACAAGAAAATCTGACAAGGTTAAAATACGATGCTTCCAGAAAAACAATTGAAATCAAAGGAATTGATGGAAGACCGTATAGATGTAGAGTGGCTATTGATTCAAGTGATTTGATATCAGGAAACGGTATGTCGGGTATCAATCATATGAGACGAACAATATATGCTAATCAGATGGCTGATGGCACACCATATATTAGAATCCCACCTCATATGTTGAAAACTTATACACCTGATAAACTTCTTCCGATTGTTGAACATGAAGCTGAACATATTCGTCAGATGTTGAATAAGAAAAAATTTGGAAAACAATCTGATCCAAACGAAGTTACTTATCTTGAATCTCGAGACAAGAAAGCGGTTATCGAATACACAAAGGAATATATCAAAAAGCATCCTATAGCTCTTAATAAACACGATCGATTAGACTATGAGTTGCTTGCAGATTTTCATGCGGCATTGAAATACGGCAGAAAATCGTATTCAAAAGCTTTGCGTAATTTATCATATCAAAAAGGTTCATATGCAAAACTTAAGAAACAAATTGAAGCTGTGTTTGATGACTCTTCTCCGTTGTTAAAATTATATGAATCAGGAGAAAGAAATCCTGGCCCATATGTAAAGAAAGCTACATCATATCTTAATAAACTGAAAGCTACGCTGAAAAATGTTCAACAGGCCGAGAAGTATAATAAAAATAACAATCAAGAAATAGAAATTCAGTTTATGGGAATGATGAAAGCTCATGAACAGATAGATACTGTTCTTTCAACTTTAAAAGTGTCAGTAGATACTTGGACACGGTGTTTAGAAAAATTAAAAGCCTATGAACGTCGTCATCAACAGATTCCGGAGAGCGAGTTTAATGATTTGAAAGTTATGAAATACACTAAGAAAATTTCATCTTCTTTCCCATTCGTAATAGGTTCATTTGCCGCTCTTGTTATTTCAACTGAATACAGACTCAAATTCCTTAAAGAAATAATGAGAGATAAACCTTGGCTCAAAGATGCTGATAAAAAGTATCGTACGGTTTATGAAGCATACGTACCTCTTGAATTTGATGATTGGATAATAGATGAATCAGTATTCCAAGAAGAGTACGACGATTGCGAAAATATAGAAATTGATTGGTAAGCCGGAAAGGAAAGTGATTTAAATGAAATTATATTTAGAAGCAGATATAGAAGAAAAGGAGGATGAAGAAATCATCGAAGATGATGAGAAAGACGAGACTCCTGTAGAGGATGAAGAATTGGAATCATCTGAAGATGAAGAGTCATCCGAGGATGAGGAAGATGAAGATGATGACGACAATTATGATGACGAGGTAGGTTATGATTCCGAGCCAGATCCGGATGAACCTCGCCCGATGACATATGATGATCTTGATGAGTATGGCGATGATACATCTGAAGATGAAGAAGGTGAACATGTATTCGGATCGGATGATTCTGATATCAACAATGACTATGATTCGAAAGATGCTGATGCATTGAACAAACTCATATCGTCAGAGGCTTCTGCAGTCCAGGAGTACCTCGATGCCAATATGGAAACATCAAATGACAATCTTCGTAGGTTATATGTTGATATTGCCAATGAAGAAAGATTCCATATCGAGCAATTAATGTATGCTAAAGCTAAACTCACTGGTGAAAAATATGAGCCATCTGATCCCAAGGTTAAACGTGAATACGAGGAACTCTGTAATTCAGGAATGGACGAAGAATCTGCAATGTCCACGGCATGTGATAAATGTGCAATATCAAATGATAAGTATTATACAAATGATTCTATCAACGACATTATTGATGATATTGATGATTTCACAGAATCATTTGTTGAATCAGTTGCCAATAACCTCACCCTTGCATCATTAAATGATACACAGGAAGTATATATGGAATATGCTGATATATTCTATATGGAAGGTATACAAAATGCGACTGATGAATCTGTCAAGAACAGCAACAAAGTCCATCCTATCAGATTCATCATTAAGACATTTACGGGTATAATCAAATTCATTCGTAAGATAGTTACTCGTATCAGAGAATTCCTCAGAAAAGTTCATATTAAAGATATGAACAAAATAAACTGGATAAAGAAGCATGGCATAAAGGACTTATTCAAAGAGGGTATCTGGTTATATACATGGAGTGATAAAGGTGATCATGGTGAAAATGTGAGAGCTTTATATCAGTATCTTGATTTGTTTGACAGAGTAATGGCTACTATTCAGAATTCTATGCATGGTAATAAAGAAGCACTTCCTGTTACACAAACAAGAGTCAATGCAAAGGTTCCTAATCCAATAAAATTCAAGAACATCGAACATGGTGTCAGAATACTCAGAAATGTTATTTTCTCAAAAGAGAAGGTAATAATCACTGAGAATAATGAACAGGATCTCGAGAAAATATTCTTTGGTGTAACCGATAATGGAACATCCGGTCCTTCATGGAATATTTACAATTTCCTTGATATACTTTCAAATGGTTTTGAGACTCTAAGCAAAGATTGTGAACAGTTGCTTCAGGATCTTCAAGATCTCGAAGGAAACTATGACAGCGTATACTCACAGAACCCGAAGCTGTACAATCTGCTGATATCTTCAACAAAGGGATTATCAAAAGAATTTGGTAAGTTCTCCAAAGTCATCACTCATGATACAACAACTATCATGCAGCTTAACTCCGGCTTGTATGATCTCATGAAAGAATATGATGAGTCTAAGAAATACAACAAAGGAGAATCCGAAGAAGCTCAGGAAGATATTGCAAATAACAAGTTCCAGAAAAAGAAAACTCCTGAAGATCTCAAGAGATATTATCCTAATATTGATGAAAATCGCGAACCTGGTGAATGATACAATTCCCCCGGGAAACCGGGGGAATATCTTTTTTGTATTTATATACTTATTATGAGAAACGAGAATATCATATCTCGTAATATATTAAAAGGATAGGTGATTATAATGAAAATGTATATTGATAATGGTGCTAATGTACTGACACAAGGAAGACATGCTTTAACTCCTGCTGATACTCATGGAGCATTATCATTCACTACGATAATGAATGAAATTGTGAGTGGTGAATTCCAGTGTGGTTCTAAACAACCATTCCCGATCGTTTTCGAAAATGATAAACTTCCATGGGGTCAAAAATCTGAATCCCCGTGGGATAAGATTGAATATTGATGATTAATATGAAAGGAGAATCAAAATGCCTGTGACAAAAGAACAACTTGATGAGTATTTAAAAGCTTATCAAGAAGGCAAACCTCTTATAGATGACTCAACTTATGACACACTTCTTGAAGAATATCTGAAAGAACATGGTGAATCTCTGAGACCGTTCTTGAGACAAACTCAGACAGAATCGGTTTCTGATATTGTTGGTACACTTACCAAGGCTTATGGCGTAACAACACCAATGAGACCAGGACAAACAACATATGTTGACTGGAGAAAGAAACATAATTTCAAATCTTTGACACTCGTAGCACAACCAAAGTTTGACGGATGTTCTGTTGCGTATGATTTGAAAGAAAAACGATTCTTTACAAGAGGAGATACTGATAACGGCGAATCCGTTGATGTTACAGATTTATTCAATAAGCATGACCTGAATGAAAAGAATCTCGATGGATATGATGCAATAAAGTTTGAAGCTATATTATCAAAGCAAGTCTTTAATGAATTATTCTCAAATGAATATAAAAGACCTCGTGATGTCGTAGCTGCTGCTATTCATTCAAGAGATACCGAGGTATCTAAATATATCACATTGATTCCATTGAGAAAGATAAAGAATAAGAAATTATATTTATCTGATACTCTGAAAGAACTTTCTTTGTTAGGTTCTGTAGGCACAAATGAATATTCTTCCATTCAGAATTTTATTGATGATTTGCTTGCAAACAATGCATCACAGTATTTCATGTCCCAGACATATGAATGTGATGGAGTTGTTATTTCTAATATTGACAACGTTTCAAATGAAGTATTAATAGAAGAGATAGCGATAAAGATTCTGAATTTACAAAAGAAGACCAAATTAAAGAAAGTTATTTTCTCAATGGGTAAATCCGGAAGGGTAACTCCTGTTGCTGAAGTTGAACCTGTTAAATTCGATACAGTTACAGTTTCAAATATCTCATTAGAGAATCTGAACAGAATGACTGAACTTAAACTAAGAGACGGAGACACTGTGAATATTATGTATAACATCAGACCTTATCTTTTATCATCTGACCACGATGGCGGTTGTGAAATTCCAATACCTGATAGATGTCCGATATGTGGTTATAAATTAACACGACTTGGACCAGAGCTTGTAGGATGTGAGAATCCGAACTGCAGAGGAAACGAAATAGGTTCAATAGTCAGATATTGTCAAAACATGAAAATGTATGGAATATCTACATCGACGGTTGAAACTCTATATGATGCTGGAATGATTAAAACCATATCTGATTTATATCATTTGGATGCTGAGCAAATTGCAAAGCTTGATAGATTCGGCAATATTTCTGCTGCTAATATTGTCAGGTCAATAAGAAAAGCATCTACCAATGTGAATCCGTTGAGATGGTTATCATCATTGCCTTGTAGAAACATTGGATTGAAAACATGGATGCTAATTCAGAAAGGTGCTTTCGAAGATGATAATCTGAGACTTGGTAATATTCTGAAAGAAGTATGTAAACAAGAAACTCCTGATATGTTTATAGAAGAACTTTGTAAGCCAGTATTTGGTGTTGATGATTTAACACTTAATGCAATCAGAGTTGGAGTTACGTATGCTTGGAAAGATATTCGAGAGATGATTCAATATATCACATTCACAGCATTAACTCCGATGAAGAGTTCGAAGGGAACTGTTGTATTATCAGGAACTCGCGATAGACTACTGATAGAGTATCTTGAATCTGTTGGATATGAAGTATCAGATTCATTTAAGTCTGATGCTAAATATGTTATCGTTCCAAATTTAAATTTCTCATCCTCAAAAACCAAGAAAGCACGTGAGAAAGGTATACCTGTTATATGTGCTGAATCAGCTCTTAAACTTTCTTAAAGTTATTTTACGATGTACCCGGAAACCTCCGGGTACACATTTATTTCATGAAAGGAGAAAATTCATGATTGTAATGTCAGGTAATGTTTTGGAGACTCAAAATGAAATTATAGCTCATCAGGTTAACTGCTTAGGAACCATGGGAGCGGGTCTTGCAAAACAAATAAAAGATAAATATCCACAAGTAGAAAGTTGGTATAAAATATACTGTCATAAAAGACATACCCAAACGATTCTTGGTACTGGTCAAATAGTTTGTCAAGGTGACCATTACTTTTTCAACATATTCGGTCAATATGGATATGGTACATCCAAAAGACAAACTGATTACAAAGCATTCAAATCCGGTTTCAAAGATGCAATTGCAAAGTATAGGTTTCTTAAGAATGATTATAAATCTCGATTGGAAATTGCAATACCGTATCATATCGGTTGTGGATTGGCAGGTGGAGATTGGAAAATCATATCTGAGATATTGACACAACTTGAGAAAGAGGAGAATGTTATCTTTTATGCATATAAACTTTAAACCATAAACAAATTTATTTTAAGGAGTGATAGTTATGAATAAAATCCCAGAAGGCAGGCAAGGAAAGAATTGTCATGATGCAGTACCGGAACACAATACACAAATGACTGTATTATTGAATGATCATGATAAAAAAGGAAAGAATATTTACGTAGTCACAGATTTTCATCTATTCAAAAGACTTGAAAAAGGTAAAGTTGCTTGTAAGAGAAGATATAATTTCAATGAGATTATATCTAATTACAGGAATACTGTTAAAGATGAAGACATATGTATTTTCCTTGGTGATCTGTGTGATGGAGAATTATCACATCCCGGTGAACTTATTGAAATAATATCATCTTTACCCGGAACAAAAATATTGTGTCTGGGAAATAATGATTTATTTGAATATGATATTTATCGAAAGATGGGATTCAAATATATAACATATTCTTTTATATGGAGAAACATTATATTCTCTCACTATCCTCTTGTAAATACTCAATCAGTTAATGTACATGGACATCTTCACAATTGTAAGCAGTATTGGATCCCATACCAGAATCAGATAGATGCTGCTTATTTGGGAGCTCGTACAAAACCCGTTCTTTTGAAGGATGTTATAGCTGCACAACCTGAGTATTCAGAGCATATTAAAGTCAAGGAAGAAAACTTCTTCAAAGAACAAGCTGGAAATCTTGATATTGATGGAATGGCTGAATACTATGATTACAATGTTTTGTTCAGAGATCCAGTGGATGATTAAGAAAGGAAACCTGACAAATGTATGCATTCATAGCAGACGTACATCTTGGAGTGAATTTAAAGAATGAAGACTTTATGAATTCACTCGATATGTTACTCGATATAATACGTAAACACAAAGAACCTTGTCATTGTATCTTTGTGTGTGGGGACTTATTTGACCATCGTCTTAATATAGATGAATATAAGTTTGCCACGAAGTTTCTTTTGAAATTGGTGTGTAATAACTCATCCAGGGATATAGACAAATCTCATATACCTGTTCATTTTATAAAGGGAACTGATTCTCATGATTGTGGTCAATATGATATATTCATACCAATGTTGTACAAATTAAATGGTAATGTATATTATACGAAAGAGAACAATGAATACGTTAATGAAGTTGGACATCGTATTCTATATCTTCCACAATTATATCACGATGTGAATTATGATGAGATATTCTCGCAATCATATGATATCATCGTTGGACATGGACCGATGTCATCTGCAACAATGTCTCCATGTAAATGTGCTAACTATGAGATTCTTCAATCAGCAGATAAGTTAGGTTCTATTTCGAAGATATGTGTTTTCGGTCATTATCATGGATTTACTGATTTTGGTAATAATGTATTTTATACCGGACCATTACTCAGATGGCAATTTGGTCAACCTGAGAAACGAGTATTCACATTGTGTGATGATAATTTTAATATGGAAACTTATGACAATCCATATGCAATTGAATATAAGAAACAAAATATATCTGATGTGGAGAGTTTGAGAAATCAAATTTCACAGGATATAAAGACACCTGTCAGATTCATTATTGATGTCAATCAAGATACAAATATGGAAGAGTATTATGCAATAATGAATCTGACAAAGAATAATAAGAATATCTCATATCAGATAAAGACTTCCGTTGTTGAAGAATCTGATAATGAAAATGAACCTGTCGTAGAGCATGAGACTACAATCGTTTCCTCTGATATTGTTGATCCTGTAGAATCATTGATTCAATATGTTTCTGGAAAATATGAAACCGATGTGAGTAAAGAAATCAGAGACTATGAATCCAAAATAAAACAGGAGTAATTTTTGGACAATATCTTACTATTGTATTTTATGGAAGGAATGATTTTATAAATGGCAAAAAAGAAAATTGAAGTTGTCACTCGAGAACTTGAGGGTGCCGACTTAATGACCATACTTGCAGATGGTTGTTCATCTGACTTATTTGACAAGAACAAACTTGTCGACTTCTCATATTCAACAGGTATTCCGGTTATAGATTATCTGTTGGGATATGAGACACTTGTAAAGGATCCTGAGACAAAAGAAATTATCAAGAAAAGACAAGTCCTTGGTTTACAAGCTGGATCTTTCAATATCTTGACTGGTAAATCGCAATCTTTCAAAACAACAATTGGTATGAATATGGGAGCAAATGTAGCACAAGATGCTGATGGAAACGTTGTTCATTATGATGCCGAAGGTAGACTTGTTCTTCAACGTGCAAAGACTATTACTCAATTACCTGATGAATGGTTCAATGCTGAACATCCTCGTTATGCATTGAAGTCGGGAACAATTGGTTTTGATAGGCTGAAGAAAGATATCGCTGAGATATATGAGTCTAAGATGAAGCATAAGGATTTGTTGTTAAGAGACACTGGCGAGGTTGATGATAAGAACAGACCTATTATATTGATGCCTCCGACCATTGTTATTATAGATTCTCTTCAGCATATTGTTATAAGTGAAGAAGCATACGATATAAATGATAAACAGTTCCAAGGTTCTAAGGAATTGCGTAACAACATGGTTGGTGCAATTACAGCAAAGACTATAAGAGGATTTATATCTGATATTATTCCTATGCAGAAAGAGGCAAATATCATTGTTCTGTGTGTTGCTCATAAGACAGGTAATGTTTCCACAAATTCATTCCTCGCTCCTTCCAAACAGTTCCAGTATGGTTCTGTTTCAGAGAGAATCTCCGGCGGTTCTTCTGTTGAGTATGATCCTTCTGCTACTATGTCATTTACTGGATATTCATCAAAGGATACTATGTATTCAAAAGAGCAGGATGGTTTTGATGGAAACCTTGTATTGTTTGAACCTATTAAGTGTTCGACAAATCAGTCTGGTAATGCAAAGACTGGTGTAAGTGCTGACATTGTAATCGATAAAGGTCAGGACGGTGTTGATAACTACAGAACTCTTTCTCTCTTCCTTAAGTCAAAGGGCAGATTGAAAGGTAATAATGCAGGTTGGAAAGTTATCAAAGCAGATGGTACTGAGACAGAAACTCGTTATAGATGGAAACACATCTATGATGATATGGAAAAAGATCCTAAGTTGTTTACAGAATTCATGCAAGCATCTATTGAAGAGCTTGAGAAACTCTTGTCACCTGCTGTAAATAACACAGGTAAGAAACCAATGAAAATCAATAACATTCTGAAGGAGCTGAAAGAGTCGTCAGCAGTAAATGAATAAGAAAAGTCCCCCGGCTTAGCCGGGGGATTTCTTTTTATGGTTGGGGATTATAATCGTATCCGTTTGGAAGTCCGCGAGTTAAGAAAGCAAATGGTGTCTTTCCATCATCAAGAGTTCCTGTACATGTAATACTATCAATGAGAGTTGCTCCGGTTATATCATACCATGATGCAGTCAAACCATCACAAACAATCTTGATATCAGTATTATATGTTCCTGTCTTGTTTTCGATTGTTGATGTACCTCTTCGATATCCAAATCCTCCGTTACGAACTGACCAGAATTCGAAATGATACTCATCCTCATTATCATATTCTTGTGAACCGAATAAACACATTGAGGTTGAAGTACCTGTTGGAGGTGTTGGAATCATACCATACCATTCAATTTTTGTATTCTGAGTGTGGATGATTGGACTCGACATGTTTGCTGTTGTAAACCAGTTAGCATCTCCACTTGTATGAGCAATAGAATATACTTGGGTATATCCTGACGGCAAATTATAGTCCGTTGTTATAGCAGTTGAAGTATCAGGTGTCATACTTAAAGGATCCAAAGGTTCCAAGAATTCATTAGTTACGGTATCATATAATCCAGGAACTGAATCGGAATCTCTAACACATGGAACAAATCTATGTGCCAATGTAGTAGATTCATACATATCAATTCTGTATATAGTACAATAACAACAACTTTGAGGATCGACAGGATCCATCGTTAATCTATCCATTGTCGTACTGTATAAGATTTGGAAGAACTTAGTTTGTTCCAAAGAGAAAGGATTGTTATAACCACTCAATGAATTCGTAGATATCGTCATCTTATGATAGATGAATTTTTCTATCGGAAGAATATTGATGGTTCCTACATTGTTGATATTGGTAAAACTTCCTCGGAACAATAAATCACCTTTGTATACGCATGATTGTTGAAGTTTGTTTTGCTTGCTCCAATAGCTATTATTATGTGAATATATTGGTGGGAATGAACCGGTGTCCAGTATTAATCCGACATCGATTACATTGTAATAGCTTTGACCATAACCAGCATTGTCAGGATCATCTGTCGCACGGAAACACAATATCAGTTGTTTATTGTCATTAATATAAGTCAGCTGACAGGTTCTTGGATAAATATGTCTGAGAAGATTATTTGTCCATTTCATGAACTCATAAGGTTTACCTGGTTGAATAATAATTAATTCCCCGGTTGATGAATTATCTGGACTCATGATGGCACATTCATCGTTATAACCACACATGCAATTCCACCCAAAGGCGTTTGTCCAAACTGTTTTATCAACCTTCCATTCTTGAGTTGAAGTGTTGTAGAAGTATGTGAACCAATCACCGGCGGAATATTTGGCTGTTATGTAAATGATTCCATTGTATCCAACATATCCTTTGATTTCAGTAACAGAACTATCAAAAGACTGAATATTCAGTGTATCATCGACAGCACCGGTTTCCAGATTATAATAGTAGAATGTCATTCCATCTTTGGTATATATCAAGTGATGATTACCATAATCAAAGTTATATGATAATATTCCAGAATCAACCAGAGTCTGTGTTGGAGTATCTTGATTCGGTCCTCCGTGGATTTTAACAGCTACAATTTCTTTTGCATTTGGCTCATATCCTATCCAGAAATCACCATCCCATGTATGAGAAATTGAGCCAGCATATTGTCGGGTTTTGTTTGTGAAATCCAACTGTACGTCGACGTATGGAATGTCTGTGTTCGGATCCATGTTAATTGAAGGATCTGATATATCGAGTATTCTGATATGCGTTGCCGATGTGGTAGTGTCTCTATGTCCATAATCATAATACCAACCGGAACAAATTACAAGTTTATCTTCAAAGAGATGTCTATACGCCCATGATACTTCTTTGCTTGTTGTAGTACCAACTATTGATTGAGGCCATGTAAAACGTAAGTCTCTTTGGACACACGGTGTTACTCGGTCATATCCACCTGGCAATCCTTCTGGATGAAAGAACATGTAATATGGAGTACAATATAACTCATATTGGTCAGAAACAACTATCGGACTTCCCACATCACTATCATCGTATGTATGTTCGATGTCCCACGTATATTGTCTTCTGTCACATATCAATTTTGGATATTGTTGATCACGGGTAGGCTTTAATCCTTCATCAACAACGCTTTCTGAAATATAGTATCTCTTATTACCTTGAGCTTGCGTTAATTCGTTGGGGTTTGTTATCAATATCCAAGTTGTGTTATCCCACCATTCGTCCGTTGCATATAATACGATGCTGCTTACTCCAAATTTTGTTATTGGAATATTGACGTTATTATTTGTAAATATATAAACATCTTTGGAGATATCATTTGGATTCTTCATCCATACATTAGAAGCATATCTAAAGGATAAGTCATTAAATTCAGAATTTTCACACGAAGTAAAAGTATCAGCAATGTTCCATAAATGATCTTCATGATTATACATATATGATGATTCTATTTTGAAATTACCTACTGGAAAAAATCCAGTGCCATAGCTTGAATTTCTCCTTCCTCGTTTTACTGATTGAAACATTGTATTCAAAGAAAGAGAATTGTTTTCTGCATCTGTGAAAATATGATCACATACCAATTCTTCTCTATCACCATATACCGGTATAGTATATACTTGATTCATTTCATTATAGTGATCTTCATATCTATTGGAAGCCAAACGAATATTTGAAATGTATTCATAATTACGTTCACAAAGAATAGTAGGTGTTGTTACGAATTTATTACATCTTCGCATTTGAGCATTCTTCGAAACTGTTGATTTATATCTATCACAGTATACCAAATTATCGACTGTTCCACGTGTATATGAATCGTATGGTATATATGTATTCGACCACCACTGACAACACAAACTTTGATCTCCATATCGCCAGTTTGGTTGTAATATACCATATATACCAGCATCAATTAATCTTCTTTGAACTTCCGGACTCATTACATACATCCATCTGATTTCAATAATCAATTTGTCATATAATTCTTTTCTTATTGAAGAAGGTTGACCTGAAGAATCAAGAACCAAGCCGTGTGTTATTAATGAATTCCTATAATATAATCCGAATTCAGTTATATCAAAAGAAGTATTTAAGAAAGTATAGTCAATGGTGTATGTGCCTATTTTTCTTCGTTGACATATTAAGTTCCTATCAGAATCATAGAACAAGGGATAGGTTGCTTTTGTTGTATCTGGATTCGAAACGTATCCTAAATAATGAAATAAAGCTGTGTCTTCGTATGATGGCGTACCACTGCCATCTCCCAATTCCAGATATCTTTCATACAGATCATCTATTGGCGAATATTCAAATCCGGCTCTTGTCATCAGATTGACTCCGAATTTTTCATCTTTGACGTTTCCATTTTTATCGATTACTGTAAACACATACAAATTTCTCAAAGGAAATTTTTTGCCCTTACTATAATTCTTTGCAAATTCTTCCACTTTATCTGATGGGAGATTGCAATTTTCTATATTCATAAATCTTTCCTCCTTTATTCATTTTGATTTGCATCGGTTATTGTTGCCTGACTTGATACTATATTTGATACAAATATTCCATGTGAATCACATACATTTCCATATTTTGATTCTGAATATATTTTAGGTGTTATATAATTACCATTAAGACATACGATACCGATTGTTGAATGTCCTTCATCGTCAATGGTTTTTTCTGTGGTTGAATATTTATCAGCAGTAACTTTTCCACCATTAAGACATACGACACCTATTGTTGAATGTCCTTCATCTTGAATTGTATCTGATGACGTAGAGTATTTTTGTGGATTAACATATCCCGAGTTAAGTTGTACAACGCCTATTGTTGAATGTCCTTCATCTTGAATTGTATCTGATGAGGTTGTATAATCATGAATACCGGCATGAGAAGTATCAATATCGGTTATAGTGACATGATGATCAATATCAAAAATCGAACGATGAATACCAGCTACCCAAAGTCCCCGAATGGGGACTAAGGGAGTATCCTTTACGGTTGGATACTGAGACGAACGAATTAGCTTCACATAAATTTCGGGTGATTTAAAAAAGTATTTCATTTATATCACTCCTTAAATTATAATGATGCCATATTTCCAGGAGGTAATCCATGGAACTTTGGTGTGTTAGTGAATGTTATTCTCCAATACTTATCACTGATATTCTTGTAATTATGTTGAGTGGTTATTGTTCGTGTTTTACAAATAACCTTATGAGGCATTGCATACTGTAAAGCAGTCTTGATATGATTGTTAACCATAATGAACTGTCCGTATGGAATCGCTGTTCCAAATCTACCGTCGTATGAAAAATCATCACCGTTATCATTGTAAACATTATCGACGCCAATTGAGTTATTACCAGTAGAATACCATAGTCCAATATCAGCCACGATGTTCATCGTATTTGGATAGTTATAATGTGCTCGCGATGACATTATCATTGCACATGTATGATCCGAGACATTTGTTGATATATTTCTCAGAGTAATTTGTAAATTGTTCCAACTTGGATTACCGTTATTTGATTTAAGATTTGACAATGATCTGACTTGTTTTGGAGCATCCGAACGTACTACAAATGATAGAGGATGTGATCTAAGAGTCTCATTGCAATTATATCCAACAAAGAAGTTATTGGTAAATGAACAGAAGAAGTTTCCAAAGGATGAATTTGAACCCCATGGAATATAAGTATCACACTTTTCATATGAACCATTTTCGATGTTGATACAATAAGTATTTGTCACAGAACTATCTGAAATCCAAACATATTTATTCATTCCGATTAAGATAGAAGGATTACCAGTTAATGAAGGCATTGTCAAAGTTGTATAGATTTGATGTGTATCATAATCATATACAATGACTGTATTTGTTGCATTAGAAGGTATATAAGCAACCTTTCGGGTATTTGCAATACAACATGCCATAATACAACCAGAAATCAGTTCATTAGTTGTAAATGTAGTTCCATCGAAAGAAGTCAAATCAACAACAACTGCCTGTGAGTTCGTCTTGTCGAATAAGCAAATCAGTCCTGTATTTGAATCAGTTCTATAACATCTTGAAACAATATTCGAAACTGTTGTTCCAAAAGCAGGAGTTAATGAATAAGATGTTAATGAAGCAGGATGTTGTGATACGACGTTTGTCATATCATAAATTGTCATTGTTGAATTGGTATTGAAGTTGACTAACCATTTATCCCATGTCATAGAATACTTTGAACTTGTTGTATATGTCATGAGAGTATCTGGAACATATACCTTCTCATTACCTTTATACCATCCGAAATCATAGTTATCAATATTGAAAAGAAGTGAATCAGTTACTTTTTCAAATGATAAATTAGTTGAACCAGCACCTGCTTTTGGAGTTATACTAAATCCAGGAAGTTCTCTTTCAACAACAAGATTGGTTGTGTTGTCACCGGTGAGAATATATTTGTAATTCTTATACGCAGCTGGAATGTGCAACGGGTCTTGGATGTTTACCCAAGTAGAAGTATCCCAATACTTTTCTGCCATGTATATGATAATATTTCCTGATGTGATGGCAGTTATTCCATCCAGTTGATTTATGTTCTGATGAACATATAATCTTTGAACAGTATTGTTCGACATATAATAGATTGGTTTTCCAAATGTTGTCATCAATGGTGTTTCATCATACCATTTACGAGAATCATTAACAAATGCTTCAGTGTTTACCCATGTATTTGTTATGTAATCAAACAATGAAACTGATGTGACATCTTCAAGTTGAGTGAATCTGTACAAGTCACGAATACCGAATCCTGCATTCATTCCATTTGAATATGGTGTGGAAGGATGCATTACCATATCAATGTTTTCTAAGTGATCCATCTCTTCACGTTCGACAATACACATGCCAGGAGAATCACTGATGAAACCATCAATGTATCCATTGGCAGATTTTATTTTGCCATCACCACTTGTAGTTTCAAGAGTGAAACTATTTGCAGTTTGTGTATTTGTTATATAAGTTTCTTCAATGGATGTTGCAGTATCAATAAAAGTTATTGACTGATTCTTGGTTGAATCTCTTTGGAAAGTGTAGATTGTTGTGGGAATCATTCTCTGGAACATTCTTTCTGGAGTTGTGATGACTGTATAACTACCATACTTACCATCAACATGTCCAGCGTCGTTCCATTGATTCATTATCATACTTTCATAATATGATAAGCACAGGAAGATTGTAAATTCCAAACGTTCACCATTATTCTTCGTAACATGAGTTGGTGCACCAGCTGAAGTATATACTCTGGAATGAGTCCACAAGTTTGAAGAATCTTCTCCAATTCCGAATTCATATATCAACTTTGATTGGTCATATATTCCATATGTTGAATTGGAATAATCCATATAGCATACCATGTACTGACAGAAGACAGTTATCAAACCACCTCGTTCAGTACTTGATGAAGCAGCGTCATAATAGAATGGACACTGGTAATCTTTCGTAGTTGAAGAGTTTGTCAATGCTGTTGTAGATATTAAGTTCTGAAGAACCTTGGAATCTTGTGAAAAATATCCACCTGAAGGAATACCATCACCAACATAAACATTTGTTGGCCATCCGATTTTATCAACGAAGTGACGACTGAAACCATAGTCAGTCATTAAATTTTCACCAAATTTGGTTTCTAATACATTACCATCTTTATCTATTCTGCGTATAACATAAAGATTTGATATGCCTTGATGCATCGGTTCTTTAGCATGTTTATTTTTCATAAACTCAATTGCTTCATTATAAGCCTGAATATCCAATTACCATTCATCTCCTTTCACATTTTTACTTCTTTCAGGATATCATAATCATTCTTTGATACGGATATTGCATACAGATTTCGAGATTGGTCAATGGTTTCAATTTCCAAATCATGTGAGATATCGGGATATACAATATCTCCATCATTTATTGTAACATATGTATCCGTGAATGTTATGAATCTATCATCATATTCATAATCGGATGCTGTTGATAAGTTATATACCAATTGAATATGATTTGCGATAGGTCCAGCATTATATTTCAAATCAGTTTCATATCTGATATAGCACATTGTGTCTCTGGCAATCATCCAAACTCCATCAAACATATCAGCTCGTGTTAAACGAGTAGAACTCAAGTCTGGCAACGTCCAATTCATCAAGAAAGAATAAATCAAACTTGAATCAATATCATATAGAAATGCTTTGTTGGATTTGTTATTTATTGCATAGCAATTGTTATTATGAACTCTTAATTCGAGAGGATTTGACCATCCAACAGATATTCGAGAACTCCAGGTATCAGTTTCTTCCTCATAATAGTATAAGATATTTGTCAAAGCGAAATAATATCTACCATTATCATACGCGACGGATTTTGGAGTTGAGTTATTTGGCAATGTATATGTAGAAGCAGTTTGAGTTTCTATATCATATTTGGTATGAGTTGAAAAAATATATTTCTTTCCAACACAGTAATCGGTTCCAGACGTACTACCATTCGTCATTGGTAATACTGTTATCGAGTAATCAACAACATTAAACTTTAACAAATTCGGTCCTGCATCCAACATGATGAAATTGTTAGAATCAATCCATTCCAATTTACCATAACAGATATTGTTCTTGTTTGTTGTATAAGCCCACTGTGATTCTGTACCATTATCGAGGTTAACAATGTACAAAAACTTCTGTCCATTATCAAATGACAAATACATTTTATTGTTATCATCAATAAGGAAATCTGTAATCGTTCCAAAGTTATAAAATTCTCTGTCCCATATCATTGTAGAAGTATTAGTAAAGAAATTATATTTAAACAATGAATATCCTGTTCTATTGGAAGTATTTTTATAATAAATAAGAATGTAAAGCATTCTATTATGTTCTTTGACCATTACAGAATACAATTCACTGTAACTTGGAATGGAATAGTTCAAGTATTTCTGTGGAGCATTCTTGCCAATTGTTGTTGGTAACAGTGATTGATAATTACCATCTACTGGTATATTGGCCATTCCATCACCTCCAATCTATACACTGTAAATATCGACTGTGAATACTTTTAATTTCTCATCAGATTCATCAGTCTTCTTCTTTAATTTTAAATCGGTTTGAATCATTGTTGTCAATGATGTTCGTATACGTTTTGCATCACAATCAATATCGAATACTGAAGAATCATACGAATCAACATCAATTGAAGTCTTTTTAACACCCATATCATCTTCAATAACAGAACGAATAGTTTGTTCTTTTGGTACAACTGTCAGAGCAACTCGTGTTAACTCTGATGGTGCTTTGAATATGATTTTGTAATCATCTGGCAAACCTATGTCGTTTACTATATAAGAAGAACCGTAAGTATCGAAATCATCATCAGAAGGTAATTCGTAAGCAAATGATTCCCATTCCGATGATGTGTCATTGAATCGATAGAAGTTGTTCATATCCATATTGGAGCATAGAAATTTTGATTTGATGGCAACAACTGTAATTCTGACCAAGCTTCGTCCAGTCGGTAGGTTATTTCCTCCAGCGGTAAGAGTTGTATCTGTTAAACAGTCGCTTGGATTAGTTAGCAAATAACCAACAGGCTTGAAAGAATTTGGTAATAATATATAACCACTTCCTCCACATCCGCCTTCATCGTCATCGCTACTACCATCAGGCCATGTTCCAGAACCTCCGAACCATCCGCCACCTCCGGCACCACCATATCCGCCACTGCGAAATCCGCCATTACCACCTACTCCAAAAGATCCACACATATTAATGACTGAAGAGTTATAAGGTGATTCTGTTTGTGTACCAGGTCCGGGTGTTGTTCCTAAAGTCTCCCATGATGCCCATCCTCCTATTTCACCACCGCCGTGTCCACCGAACGAGGTTCTGCGACCTTCAGAGCCAGCACCTCCGGCAACAATGATTCGAGCATATAATGAGTCGGTATCAATACGAATATCAGTTCCACCACCACCAGCAGTTGATGCTTGATTGGTAGAGCCAGGACTTCCACCACCATTATATGACATTGTGGGATTATATTTTGTGTGCCATGATTTAGCAATCCAGTTAGCAAATAAACCAGAGCCTCCGACATTGATATATGCTTCTCGAGGGGTGGATGTTTCAAATGTACCGGCAGCAAATCCACCTCGTGAATTGTTTGGATATAAATAGTAATAATTACGGAATCCACCATCGCCACCATAACATTCAAAATTATAAATGCCAGGTATTAAATGAATATGCTCAGATCTACCAACACATGGAAATGTTATAATGTCATCTTTCATCAAAGAATCGATTTCTTTATATATGACAATCTTAGGTACCTCAGAGGTTCCAACTCCCAGGAATGTATCAGTCAATTCCAAATCAGACGGTGGTTCGTATGCACCGGGATATGGTCTGTAGGAAGTTGATGTTAAAACATATCCACTTCCTCCACCACCATTTGTTGATGTAAATGCCGAATTGGTTATTGATGCTGAATAGCCACCAAACCATCCACCACCTCCACCACCGGCACCTTCACAGTTCCAATTATACCCACCTGTACGCTTCACAGGTGTTTCGCCGGTTCCAAATAAATAACCATCTGTTTGAGTTGGGTATTTGTAACCATTGTTGCCCTGATAGATTGGTGAACCACCAACTTCACCACCACCGAATCCAATCGCCGATGTGAAATTGTTTTGTTCAGTAATCCACATTTGTCCACCGCCACCACCAGCAACAATTATTCGAGAAGCCAATGATTCATCAACTTTATTTTTCAAAGTTATTGTAGGATTAACAAGAACATTTCCCGCTGTTAAATGACAATTTCCAAATGTAAGTTTTTCACTGTACTTTACAGCTTGGGCAAATGTACCTGTCATTACTTCATATAATCCGACCTCATCAGCCGTATATTCTATTCTAACAGAACCAATGTCTGAAGGTGTGATGTTAGAATTGTTATGAAATCTTAAACATAAACGAATGCTTCTGCAATGTCCGTATACTGTTGAAGGTTGACCAGAAGCCACCCATCCATCATCGGAAATATAACCACCGTCCAATGCATTGTATTCCATTACATTATAATCCAAATCATTTCCATTTGAATCAGTTACAAATATACGGAAAGAACGTGGACGATTCTTATAGTCCCATTCGAGATATCCTGGTATTCTGACACGTGTTGAAGAACTCTGATTACCCGAACTTGCAATAGTACCTTGCTCCAAAGTCAATTCAGATGCAAATTCGGATGTTACATCAACCGCTTTTGTCTTAGCGGGAATATAACATCTTTTGAGAATATCATTTTCGAATATGCACATTTTGTAGAATGTTAAAGAAGCATATGAGCCATCATCGAAATCATTACCATCCGCAGTATCAAATATCAGGAAAGGATAAGCAGATTCTGAATATTGTACAGAAACATCAATCTCGCCAAGTTTGGTGTCGTTTGAATCAAACCATTCAGCTTTTGTTCTATCTATTTTATATATAACATTTTGACCATATGGAGCTGTAGTACCGGAACCTTCTTGCTCGATTGTGTTGATGGCTAAACAACCATTGTCTCTACCATGCATTCTATAAAAGAATCCAAATGCATTATGAAATGACGAATTTCGAGAACCGAATAAAGCTTCGTAGTTACGAGTTCTTGAGCCAGTCAAATTACATTCATATTCAACATAAGTATCTTTCTTGTGATAGTAATCTGTATGAATAGCACCGCCGTTTTGAGCATCCGTTATACAATAATCCAAGTATTCGTATTTCGTTGTATCTAATTCAAGTTCATACTCTATTATTTCCGGAGGTTTTAAACTACATCTGATATCTGTAGCTCCACCTCCACCAGCACCAGTGTTATATCCAGCAACGGGTTCTCCACCATCTCCGCCACCATTCCATCCGCCTCGACCAATGGTGACATGATCAACATTTCCATCTTCGCCAACACCGCCGACGAATGCATATAAGGTTTTTGGTTCTGATATATTCAATACTCCATATGATGTTCCACCATACAGAGGTTCTGCATAGTTTGTTGTCTTTCCACCAGGTGCTCCATCACATTCCAGCAAGTATTCTCCGGTTGGTAAAGTAAACTCTTCATAGTTTCCAGTATATTCGAATTCTCTATAAGGTACCCATATCTTATCATGATAACCTAATAAGTTTCTCATCATATCACCTCATTATTCAGGGAATACATAAGGTGTACCTGAAGGAGAAAATACAACAACAACCGAACCTTCGTCCAGATTCTGTACTTCTTCTCTTGTGGGTTCATGGTCCATAACGACCAAATTTTTAAATGGCATTCCATTTATCAATTTCAGATTACCTCGTCTCACATCGGTATCCACATCTATAGAAGTATAACTGGTTGGAGACACAACGAGATACAGATTGTTGTTATTTGTATCATTCAGCAAAGCATTGTGATTATAAACAACTCCTGATTCATAATCCGATATAGTGGCATTGCCTCCACCTCCACCACCTTGTCCAATTTCAAGGCGTTGAAGTTTTACATTTAATTCTGCCAATAGAGATTGATTTCTCGCAAAGGCGGTAAGAAAATCTTTGAAAATCTTTTCCATATAATTCAACTCACTTTCTGTGAAAATTTAACCAAATCGGCTTACGATTCCGTCACTCTTAGGAAAAAGAAGAAAAAAGAAACGCCTCCCTTTCGGGAGGCATAACTTTAATCAATGATTCTTTTAAAAGAAAATTATATTTGGTCATCATATATTAGAAATATTTATCAGATATCTCTGTCCATGATCTTTTGTAGACAATGCGCTTGATTGTGCTCAATGAAATATTTATTCCCTTTTTATGAGCAATATCATATATCCTTTTACATTGATTAGGATACAGCGTATTTAATTTGCATATTTCTATAACATCTTTCGCTGAATATTGAGGATATGATCGATATTCATCTTTTTTGAAAAACTTATCAGATATAATATTCCACGATTCTTTCTCTTTTATCCTATATATAATCTTATTCGAAATTTTTATATTGTTATTCTGTAATTCTGATAATATTTTTTGAGTATTCCCTTTGTGTTTGACTATTAATTCGCATATCAATTTTGCAGTATCGTTAGATACCGATGCATTATGGCATCTATCACATGAAACATTTAAACCCACCAGATGGGCATGTTTGACATTATCTAAAAGAGATACGACTTCCAAATTTTTAGGAATGTTATATTTTTTAAAACCATTTATATGATTCACGTGTTTTGAATTGAAAAGTTCATCATGGTTGTAAAATTCCCATACAATTAATCTGTGAATAAAGTATTGGACTTTGTTTATTATAATCCTAAAATATCCATGTGAATCAGTTTTCAATTCACAGATTTTATGGTCAATTGTATTCCGCATTCTACCATGTGATGATACTTCATATGTATTTGCGACTATCCCTGGAAAGGTGCACGAACGCCATTCTTCAATATCTTCAATCCATTGTAGGTTAATTAACGAAATATCACGAGTATCACCATTAATATGTGATACTTTAATTGGTTTATTCTTTAATGAGGAAGGTATTGGGATATAAGCCATTGCGATGATATCATCGATGGGAAATAATTGCAATTCCATATCTTTGTTATATAATAATACAAAATCATATCCGTTAGTAGCGTGATATGAAGGTTCCTTTATGCATTTATCATCGTCGAGTCCTTTAGCTTTAATATATCCTTGAGGTGACACCAAATAGCCAGAATGAATATCGGGATGATTAATTTGTTTCCATATTACTTTACTATTCATTTTATATAATAATCTCCTTTGAATTCTTAAAAATTATGACAATTATGACGGGGGAATTCCCCCGTCATAATTTTGAATATTGTCGTACGAGAATCGAACTCATGTTTCCGGGATGAAAACCCGGCGTCTTAGCCGCTTGACTAACGGGCCATATTTGGTTTGGGTAGTGCAAGTTAAAGCCCACACTACCCTATGGTTTCCATGGAAATACATTTGACAGTTATAGTTTTGCATATTAAAAATATTTATGTCTTCGGACCTTCGATTTTGATATATTTTTCGGATGATTCTAAATAATCTTCAGTGATAATTGGAAGTGGTTTCCACATCTTTTTGAGTGACAAATTGTCAATTATTTTTCTAACACCCGTCTCTACATATTTAAAGTTTTCTTCTCTTTTTTCAAGACAGTTTTCGAATATCATAAATGGTAACGTGATTATTGCAACACCGATATTTCCACTGCTAACAGATGCTCTTATTTCAAGAGAATCTGCTTTGTCTCCTAAAATATCAAATCTTTTAACTGTCATTTCACATATGACGGTTTCCACACCGACACCATTGAATCTGGAAATAATATCTTCAAGATTACTATTAATTCGATCAAGCAATATATCAAGACTATTCGGTTCATTGACGATATCTTTGATATCTACAAGTGTTCCAAAAACTGGTGGTTTACCAGTATATTGAATATTCATACAGATTATCCTTTCTTAAAATGGATTAACTCAGTTCCATCCAGATATATTTGATTGATGATATTCTTTCATGAGACTCTGCCTAAATCGTCGATGCTTTACACGACCGGCTCCCGAAGGAAGTACTCTTACTTGAACTACACATCGCATTTGTGGTGACGCCAACGACCGGGTCACATCTTCATCAATCGCATATACTA
>JAEEGK010008915.1_pt1 | contig 23564 bp, 14 predicted proteins | sample 8958771 | NCBI WGS metagenome assembly JAEEGK01 (sample SAMN16246547, study PRJNA631951) | gut metagenome | biome: gut microbiome; feature: rumen; material: SC-attached | host: Bos | place: Iran: Karaj | collected 2018-10
GACTTTAAAATGTATTGATAGAGTTGAAGTATTTATTATAGATGGTGAATCATTTAGAGATATATTAAAAAGAATAAATGAATATACATTAAAAGACAGATTTAATTTTTTAAACACAATTTCAATTATATTTTCATAATTCTGTGACTTGAAAACAATTTTCTTATAATATTTCTTACAAGATATTAATTAAATTTAAAAAAAAATTTTTATTATTTATTTAGAATTAGAAGTTAAGTTATAAGAGCATATTAGTTAATTATTCGATTTTATTTTTTTGCCAATATACTTATTTTTAGCAGATACTGAAAACAAAGGATTTTGATAACTATCAATTATTATTAAATAAATATATAAATTAAAAGATAAATTTTGATTCATATTTAATGTTATTATCTTTTTTTCAGTTACAGAATAAATATTTTTCTCATAAATAAAATATTCTTCTTTTTCAAGTTTAAAATATAAAACATAATTATTAAATGAAACAAAAAAATCTAAATATTTTAACATATTCACATTAAATTTTGCAATTAACATACTAGCTTTGACATTTATTTCAACTTTTTGAAGAATTTCACAAACTTGTTTTGGTAATTTTTTTTCTTTATCCTTTTCTATTGGATATTTGTTTGGGATTTCATCGAATTGTAAATTATCTTTGAAGATGTTAATTGGAGAATAATATGATAATTTAGGATTTACTATATTTTCTATTTTTTTTATTTCATTATTATTATCAAATGTATAAAATAAAGATTCTTTAGGATCATAAATAAGGAAATTATATGATTTATTCTTACAAAATTGTTTCATATTTTCAAATTGAATATCATTTTGGGTTTTAGATATTGTTATTATATTAAAAGATATTTTATCTATTTTTTTACCTGTTAATATTTTTATTTTATAAGCAAAATAACTTAAATCAAAAAGAATTATATTTGAATCTAATTTATTTAAATCATCATTTGTTTTTTTAATTCCAACTTGATATGAATCTAAATATATTGATTTATTATTATTTTCTTCAATATAAGAATAAAGGAGAGAAAAATCATATTTGGGAGCATTATCAGTGGTTTGAATAAAAACCATATTTGATTTATTTTTTATATTATCAATATTTGTTTCATTAAAATTTTTAAAACAATAAATGGAATCAATTTCAATCTTTAATAAATAATTTTTGTTTACATCAGTAATCAAATCTAAAATAATATTTTTTTCAAGGAATCCTCCTTCTTGAGAATTTGAAATAATTTTATGAAGTTCATCTATATTTTTATTAATATATTCAATATAATATTTCTCAAAAAAAGTTTGAGCTACATTTTTAATTATATTATTACGAAATCTAATTTTTATTTTTTTCTTTAGATTCAATTGAAGAATAATAAATTTATAAAAGAATTGTAAAGTAAATAGATTGACAAGATAAATTGGAATAAATGTATTAGAAATATAATATTTTATTTTTAAAAAAGTTATTAAATTATAATTTAGATTCTCAATTTCTTGAAATTCCTTTTTTATATTATTTTCATAATTATCAATGTCTACCACCGAAAAATCATCTAATACATTAATTGATTCAATGTCATTAAATGATATAAATTCCAAATATTGATAATAAAATTGAAATAAATTAATTGTAGATGAATTAAATTGAATATAAAAAAGATTTTTTATTTTGAATTTTTGATACATTTCATAATTTAGAATATTTTGAATTCTATTAAATTGTTGTTCAGTATATATATTATCAAAAAGAATAATATAATTATTACCTAATAAATATATTATTTCTTTCAGTATATCATCTTTTTCTTTTGATGGTTGAATTAAATTTTTAATATTGGAACATAAATATAAATAATCCTCATTTTCATCTTTAAATATTGAAACAAAATAATAAAAATAATTTCTTAATCTATTAATATTTGTTACTGTAAAAATAAAATTAACATCAATATAAAGGCTTTTTTCTTTAAAAATTAATGAATAATCTTTTATATTTTTTAAAAAATAAACAGTTAATCCTATTTTATTATTATAAAAATAATAATTACATTCACTTAATCTATCCATATAATCTATTGAATATTTTATTTTTGTTTTCTTAAACTCAGTCATACCCTCATATTCAGGAAAAATTTCTATTAAATATTGATTATAAGATTTGAATTGATTTGAATGAAATAATTGATAAATTTCATTTAATTTTTTTTCTTCAAAGGAATTATGGTCATAAATTATTTTATCAATTGATATTTCAAAAGTTTTCTCAAAATCAGGAGAAGCATTAAGTGAGTAATATTCTTCATCTGATGTTTTTATTGAAGGATTATCTAATGTTTTTTTTAATATAAACATACTGTAACGATTGTTAAAAGACCATAAATATTCTTTTATATTATCTTTTTTATGAATTTCAATTCTTTTTAAATATTCAAATTTTAATTGAATAGTATTTTCATCATTTGAAATATATAAGAAATCTTCTCCGTTTTTTAAAAATAATTGATTTTTTCCATTTGATTCTTTTGGATATTGACCTCCATAAGATTTCAATTTATTATAATAAAAATTTATTTCTTCATCGTTTTTTTGAAAAAAATCATTTAATTGTGATAAAAATTTTTGGAGACCAAAAGATTTATGTAATATTTCATAGATTTTATATTTATCCATATTATTGCTTAACATATTTAAAATAATAAATCAATATTTTATTAAATTTGAAAAATTATTTTTAACTATTAGAATATGAATTTTATAATGGAAAAAGAAGTTATCCCAAAAATTACTTTTTTATTATGAAAAATAATAAAAGTTTTGAATATATTTAGAAGAAAAAAAGAACAGAATTATATGAATTAAAAGAAAATGATTTTTGGATAAATGAAAAGATAATAGGAGATAAAAGAAAAAAATTGAATAATAAAATTATAATAATAAATCAACTAAAAAATATAAAAAAAAAACATATCTGAAAGAATTTTAGAATGAATTTTTTTAACAAAAAACCAAAATAGAAAACCATTCTCAAAAATGATTCAAATTTTTAAAAAGATTTTACAAACTTCAACCTTTATTAAAAATATTTTTTATAATCTTTAATCTTTTTCATATAAATAATAATTCAATGATTAAGTAATTTTATAATTATTTATTTAATAAAAAAAATACTTATAAAATTTTACAATATTCCAAAGTAAATTAAAAAAAAACAAATCTATAATCAAATAAAAATTATGTAAAAATCAATATATAAAATTAAAAGGCTTTTGAATATTTTTAAAAAAATTTAAAAATAAATAAAAAAATAATATGGGACAAGTAGCTAATTGTCTATGTCAAGGTATATTAAAATTAAATAAAAAATATCATAAAAATTAGGTAAAAATGGGAATTATGGAGAAATTCCAGTAGAAAATGGACAAATACAAAATGAAAAGATAGAGAATGATAATGGAGAAGAAATTCACTCAATATTAAATAAAAAAATCGAAAAAAAAGAGAAAATAAATTTAAATGATGAAAATGTTTCAAATGGTAATAATGAAAATATAAATAATGGATCTTTTCAAAGAAGAGAAATGAGAATAAGAAGTTTATGTATAGATAAAGACGAAATAAAATTAAAAAGTGGAGAAGCAATTTTAAATCAGATTTATAAGCATAAAAAAACGATAACTCAATTTGCTTTTTCTAAAAAAGGAACAAAAAGTTCAATTAATAATGAAAATGAATTAAATTTAGGTGAATATGATGATGAATCTGAAAATATAAAAAATTTACCTTTAACTGGTAAAGCTCATATAATGACCAATGAAGAAGAAAAAAATATTAGACAATCCTTAAGTGTTCATTTTTTGTTTAAAGATATTACAAAAGAAGTTTTAAATTTAGTTTTAAATGAATTAATTTATTTTCCTTTTCCAAAAGGAAGAATTATTTATGAAGAAGGTGATGAAGGAAATTTTTTTTATATTTTAGCTTCAGGAAATGTTGAAGCTTCAGTTCAAGGAAAAAAAAAGAAAAATTATTCTCCTTGGGAATGTTTTGGAGAATTAAGTCTAATTACCAAAAAAAAAAGAGAAGAGACTTTAAAATGTATTGATAGAGTTGAAGTATTTATTATAGATGGTGAATCATTTAGAGATATATTAAAAAGAATAAATGAATATACATTAAAAGACAGATTTAATTTTTTAAACACAATTTCAATTTTTAAATCCTTAGATAATGTTTATAAATATAATGTTGCTCAGAAAATAAAATTAAAAGAATTTAAACAATGTGAACAAATAATATCAAGAGGTGAAGTTGGTGATACTTTATATATAATAAAAGATGGTTTAGTTTCTTGTAGAATTGGAATAAAAGAAATTAGAAAATTAGGTAATAATGATTATTTTGGTCAAAATGCTATTTTAATTGATGTTAAAAGAGGGGTTGATGTATTTGCTTTACAAAAAACCCTTTGTTATGAATTATCTAGAAATGATTTAAAAGAAGCATTAGGAAATAAATATATTGATGTTATTTTATATTGTTTTTTTAAATATGCTATTGAAAAAAATGAAATTTTAAAAACTATATTTATTGAATCTTTAATGAATGAAATTTTTAAAAGTTTTAAAATTAAAATTTACTCTAAACAAGAAAGAATATATAATCCTAAAAGTACAGACAAGTTAAAATCAATTAATAAAAAATTAATTGTTGTTATTGAAGGTTCAATTATTAAAGAAAATGATTCTGAATTAATTGCAAGTAAAGGAGGAATATTAGGTGAACATTTATTTAAAGATTTTCAAAATGATATTCCAGAAAATTTAATCGCAAATCCAGATTGTATAACATTAGAATCTCCTATAGTAAATTTAGCAAAAATAATGAAAATAAATTTAAATGAAGAAAAACCTTTAAATATTTTAAATAGAATAAGCAAATTAAAAAAGTTATATTTATTTAAAAATCTTTCAGAAAAAACTTTGGAATTACTTGCAACAAAATTAAAAAAATTAAAATTTAAAGAAAATGATATTATAGTAGAAGAAGGTCAAACAGGAGATACATTTTATTTAATTTCTAAAGGAAGAGTAAAAATAACAAAAGAAGGAACTTTTATAAGAGATTTAGAAAGTGGAAATTGTTTCGGAGAAAATGTTTTATTATCAAATGAAACTGTAAAAAGAACTGCAACTGTAACTGCATTAGAAAAAATAGTATGTTATGCTTTATCAAAAACTGAGTTTGAAATGATAATAGATGATAAAAACATTAAAAATTTCCTTATTAAGAAATTATCTTTACAAGATACTTCTATTACTTTAAGTGATTTACATTATATTAAATTTTTAGGAAAAGGAAAATTTGGTTCTGTTTCTTTAGTTCATAATAAAAAAAATATTTACGCAATTAAAGCAATATCAAGGAGAAGTGTAGATAAACAAAAAATTTTAGCAAAATATTTTGTAAATGAAAGAAGAATAATGTTAAGTTTAGATCATCCATTTATAGTAAAAATGGTTAAAAGTATGAAAAATTCATTTTACTGTTTTTTATTAATTGAATATGTAAATGGGAAAAATTTAGATGAATATTTATCATCTCGAGTTGTAAAAAAAAATATATATGAAACACAATTTTATATAGGAAGTATGTTATTAATGTTAGATTATCTACAAAAAAAATTAGTAGCTCATAGAGATATAAAACCAAGTAATATTATGATTGATTCAAATGGTTATTTAAAAATGATAGATTTTGGAACTGCAAAAGTATTAACAGATTATACTTCAACTGTCATTGGAACTCCCCATTATATTGCTCCTGAAATTTTACAAGGAAAAGGTTATTCTTTAAGTTGTGATTTTTGGTCTGTTGGAATTTGTATGTATGAAATTTTTTATGGTATGTATCCTTTTGGACATTATGCTAGTGAAGTTATAGAAATTTATAAAGAAATTTTACGTAAAGATTTTTTCTTCCCTTCTGAAAATGTTAAATATGCTAATGTCAATACTTTAATTGCTGATTTACTTGCTAAAAAAGTTAATGAAAGAATTTGTAATGTTTCTATTTTAAAACAAAAAGCTTTTTTCAATGATTTTGATTTTGATAAATTAAATGATTTTAAATTAACTCCTCCTTATATTCCTCATACTAGTGATTTATCTCAATATTTAAATCAAGAAAATTTATATGAAGATATGGTGTCTAGTGATCATGTTGTTCCTAAAAAAAAAGAAAAAGAAGAATTTCCTCCTGATTATGATCAAAACTGGGCTGATGAATTTTAAGATATAATACTTTATTTTATATTTTTCTTTGATAATTTATAAACATTTTTTAACCTTATTGTAATGACAATTTTTAATCAAAGAAAAACATTATATATATTATTATATAAATATGTAAACAAATATTAAAATAAATTTTTTACTTTTTTAAAATAATTTTTATTTCTTTTATTTTTATTTACATAAAATTTAAGTTTTATTGTCAAGAAATAATTTCAAATTTTTAGTGAGGCTAAGTAGTCTACCGGTAGGATACATGTTTCGGGAACATGTGAACCGGGTTCAATTCCCGGCTTGGCCTTTTTTTATTAATATTATTGATGATTGAGTGATAGATACATAGAATATGTTGTTGGTGTAAATAGTAACTAGATTTTTACTTATTTTATGTGTCATAAGGGATTTTTAAAGAAAAAGTATTTAATAAATGTATATAATATAAAACAAAAAATAATAGTATTAAATATGTTAATTAATGAATGTGAAGAATAAAAAAATAAGAAATAAATTAATGAGTGAAGTAAAAGAATAAGGTATAAAAATTAAAATAAAGAATGTTTAAGATACAATTGACTATTTTTAGTCTAAAAAAAATCAAAGATAAAATAATAAGAATAATTAAGATGTTTATAAGATATCTACTGTAAATATGGAACTAAAATATTACAAAAGAGGAATAAAGAAATGCATGAGTTTCTTTCTTTACTTGAATATTAAATTTGAGCACTTTACTTTCTAATAAATTATATTTTTTATTATAATGTATATGTCAGAGAGGTATTTTTCAGGAGATATATTTAGTAAATATGGATTGAGAAAGAAAAGATATTTAGCATGAAATTAATGAATATGTAATTTTGAATCATCTAAGAAAGAAGTTATTTAATGAACTGAAAGAATTAATATAAAGATTACAAATTTTACTCTATTAGAGGTAAATATTTATGTTATTCTAGAAAAATTATTTAAAAAAAGAATGAAAAACAAGATAATAAAGCAATCAAATAATGAAAATATTTGTGAAAAATATATACATAAAGTTGGATAATAACAGAAAAATGAACTTTGGAATTCTTTAATTTCAAATTAAAATATACTAAGGCTATTTTATTTTAAATATTTTTTGAATAATATAAAACTAAATGAATATAATTCAATCATATTGTATTGAAGAGAAATTCAAGATTTTTATTTATTAATTATTCATATTTAAAAATTAAATTTATTAATTGTAAAAAAAAACTTAATGACTCACTTTATTTTTGAAATTATAATAATAACATTAATTTTATAAATTATTTTATTAAAAATTAGTATTAAATTATAATGAGTAACAAAGAAAATTCAATAAAAAATATAAAGCAAAATCAAAATAAGCAATATAAAGCAGATAAAAAATTTAAAATAATTTTACTAGGAAACATAGGAGTAGGAAAAACTTCTTTAATATTAAAAGCGCTTAGAAATGAATTTAATATAAATTGTCAATCTACTTTAGGATTTGAATATTACAATATTTTAACAGAAATAGATAAAAAAAAAATATTACTTCAAACTTGGGATACTTCAGGACAAGAACTTTTTAAATCTATCATTTCAACTTTTTATAAAAGAACACATTTAGCAATTTTAGTTTATTCAATTGATGATATTGAAAGTTTTAATACAATAAATTTTTGGTTAAGAGAAATTAAATCTTATGCTTCAAGAGATATAAAATTAATTTTAATTGGAAATAAAAAAGACTTAGATTCAAATAGACAAGTTAGTTTTGAAGAAGGAAAAAATTTTTCAAATGAAAATAAATTTGATTTATTTTTAGAAACTTCTGCAAAAGATGGATTTAATGCACAAGAATTCATTTTTAATTCTGCTAAAATTTTATATGAATATGATTTACAAAAAGAAAAAAACGAAAATTATGAAGAAAATGAAGATAAAATATTTTCTCTAAATTATGAACAAGAAAATCAAAAAGAAAATGATGGAAGAAGTTGCGATAATTGTTTTTAATTTATGAGAAAAAATATATTATCTTGTAATAATTGAATTATATATTAGGTAGATATATGAAATAGATTTATAAATGTCTATGAGTTATAAATATATTTTAAATATAGAATTATATAATAAATATTTTGATATATTTCATTAACTTTTACTAAGTCATTGAAAAATTTGATAAAGATGATAAAATTATTATTCTTATATACTATAATTTCAATATTTTTTAAATGGATTTATCATTTTTTTCTGCGAATATTTTTTTATTTTCAAAATGCTCAGGTGATAAATATTTTTGTCTACATTGATTTAGATATTCACTTAATTTATTATGTTGAAAATAATTAGATGACTTAATTATATTATTAGCATTATTATTATTATTTATTAGCATTAATCTATTATTGGAATCGAAATTTATAGTTTTATTTGTTTTTATTTCTGAATAGTTTAAATATTTTTTATTTAAATTGATTTTATTAATTTTTGATTTATTTTTGTTGATTAAATTTGGAGTTTTAATAGTTCTATTTAATGAAGTTATTGGACTTAAATTATAATTATTATTTATTTCTGATTCTACATTATTATCTAAAAATAAATATTGTTGAGAAAATTTATCATTTCTTCTGTTATTATATATATTTGAAATTATTAATTTATTTTCTATATCATTTTTTAAATTTTCTAAGTCTGATATTATTTTATCCTTTTCTATGATTTGGGCTCCATAATATTTTTGCATTTTTTCAATTTCTGTTTTATATTCATCCACTTTTTGCTCTATTTCTTTTTTTAAAATATTTTTTTCGATTTTTCTTTCTTTTTTAAAAAGTTCAATTTTTTCTTTTAATGTTTTAACTTCTTTCATCAATTTTTTATTTTCTTCTGATAATACAACTATTCTTGTTTTAGTTTTTAAATAAACTTTTTGAAATTTTAAAATCAATTGATCTTTCTCATAAGTTATTTTTCTAAAAATATTATTTTCACCTTCTAATATACTTGCCTTATTCTCAATTTGTTTATTTTTTTTTTTAAATTTAAAATTTCATTTTGTAATCTTTCAATTAATGAATCACCATTTTTATTTTCACTTATATTATTTCCTTTTTCATAATCATAATTTAAGAAATATTCATTATTAATCATTTATTTAAATTAAAAAGCAATAACAAAAAAAATTTAGACCTATAAATTATAAATAAATGAAAAATAAAAAAATAAAAAAAAAAAAATAAAATTAAAAATCAAGCATTCATAGGAGAAAGACTAATTACACCTCTACTCTTTCCAAGTAAATATTGAATATCTTCATCATTTAAATTTAATTGTTTAAAAATAGAAGCTAAAATAAATTTAACATTTGGATTTAAATTATTTTGTCCTAATAAGGAATCAACAGAATTTTTTAATTGATTAGTCATTTTAAAAGTAATTTTTTTATTATTTTTCCCATTGGATAAATTTTCAGATTTAACTAAATTATCTAAAATTTCTTCAAAATCATCATCAATAAATTGAGAACCATTTATATCATCTTCAATAAAAGAAATACCAATAAAATTATCACCATGTTTCATATTTTTTAAAGCTAATTGTAATTTTTTATTTTCTCTTGTTAATTTATCAATTGTTTCAATTAATTTATCTTGATTAATATCACCTGTTTTTTTTCTATTAAATAACTTAGCAAAATTTAAATTTAATTTATTATAATCATTTTCTTTTTTAGCTAATTGCTCAATTAATTCAGCTTGATTATCTTTTAATTCTTCAATTTGTTGTTGAAGATCAGAAGAAGTATTAATTACATAATTACCAAAATCTTCAAAGTCTTTTTCATTTCGAATTGGACTCCAAATAAAATGAGAATAATCTTCTTTATATTGAATTTTATTTCTAAATAAAATCCATTTTAATTTTCTATATTGTACAAATTTAATTAGTTCATATTTTTCAGGTGTAATTATTGGATATTCATTTCTAATACTTCTTAAAGTTAATCTTGAAGATAAAGAACTATTAGAAGATTGTTTTTTTAATTTCTCTAATTCATTATGTGTTGTTGCTAATTGTTCATTTGCTGTGTCTAATTTTTGTTGGTAATCTTCTAATCTACTACTTAATCTAGATATTTTTCTTGTTAATTTATTTGTATTATATTCTTCTTCTTCTCTTTTTGCTTTTTCATCTTCATATTTTTTTATTATTTCTTCTAATTCTTTATTTTTATTTTTTTCATTTAATATTTCTGATTCATATTTATCTAATATTTTATCATCTTCATCTAATTTATCATTTAAATTTTGAATTTCTTCATCTTTTTCTTTTATTTCTTCATTTAATAAATGAATTTTAGATAATAAGTCATTTTTTTTTGAAATATTTTTATTTGTTTTATTCATTATTTCATCCATTTCTTTTATTTGTTTTTCCAAATCATTTATAATTAACTGGTTTTCTTTATCTTTTTTTTGAAGTGTTAATTTTAATTCTTTTATTTCATTTTCTAATTTTATGGTTTCTGTTTCAAAGTTTGTATTTAGATTTTCATTTTGTTTATTTAAATTTATTGTTCCTTTATTTATATTATTTTCTTTTTCTTCTTCTTCTTTCTTATTTTTTTCAATTAAAATTTCTTCTAATTGTTTTATATTATCATCTTTATTTTTAATTAAATTTTCTAAATCAATTATTTTTTGAGAAGTATTTTTTTTATTGTCTTCTAAATCTTTTATTTTTAAATTTAGTGTTTCTATTTCATTCTGTAATTTTTTATTAATTAAATCATTTTCATTTATAATATTTTGTATTTGATTTTGAAAAATAATTGTACTTTCTTTTAATTTATTTTTAACAATTTCAATTTCATTTTTTAATTTATTAATTTCTTCTTCTTTAACATTATTTTCTTTTAATAAATTTTCAATTTGATTAATATTTTCAGAATTTTTTAATTTTAATTCTTCAAAATCATTATTTAATTGGTCTCTTTCTATTATTATTTTTTTTAATTCCATTTCTAAATTCTTTTTATCTTTTAAATATTCCTTATTTTCATTATCTAAATCTTCATTTTCTTTATCAAGTTCTTCATTTTCAATTTTTAATTGTTCAAAGCCTTTCTCAAAATATTTCTTTTCTTCTTTTAATTTTTCATTTTCTTCCATAATATTCTTTTTTTCTTCATTCATTTCTAAAAGTGCAATACCTATATCTTCTTTTTCTTTTAAAATTTTTTCTTTTTCTTTAATAAACATTTCAAAATTTTCTTTCAAATCATTATTATCTTTAAAATTATTTTCTTTTAATTCTTTAATTTCTAAAAGTAAAGATTTTCTGTCTTCTTGAAATTTATTTAACTCTATTTTCATTTTTTTAATTTCTTTTTCTTTTTTATCTATATCTTTTGTCTTATTATCTAAAAAAGAAGTTAATGAAACATTATCTTTTTGAATTGATTCAACGTCATCATTTAATTTATTTATTTCTTTTTCATTTTTTCTTTTTAATTCTTCTAACGTAAAAATTTTTCCTTCTAATTCTATAATTTTTTTACTTTTCTCTAAACATTCATTTTGATATCTTTCTTTTTCTTCTTGAATTTCATCTAATTGAATTCTGAGATCTGAAATATTTTTTGATGAATAACCTATTATTTTTTTAAATAATTATAAAATTACTTGAATTAGAGTATTCCTCCATATTTTTTAAGTTCTATTGTTTTTTTTTCAGAATTTTTTTTAACAAAATTCATTTTTTCATAAGTGATTATTTATTTTTATATAACATCAAAATTAATTTTTCTTCATAAACCTTAAGCAAATAAAAATTTATATTTAAACCAGAATTATATTTAAAATGATATTTATTAATTTGAAAATATAAAGATAATAAGAATTTTAAATTTTAATTTATAATATTTTAAATTTTTTAAAATGGCAACTCAAATTTATACCAATAATACAGAATCTGTTTTCCCTGATAATCAATTTAAAGAAGGAATTCAAATTATTGTTAATGCATATGAAGCTCAAACTAATTATTTATCATCTGAAATAAATAGGTTAAATGAAGAATTAAATAAAAAAAATAGTAAAATAAATGAAATTGAAGAATTTTGTTCAGCTATTTTAAAACAAAATGATTCTTATAAAATCACTATTTCTTCATTAACAAAACAAAATGAAGAATTATCTGCTCATTTAGAAACTTTACTTAAAGAAAAAAACGATTCAAAAAATATTCAAAATTCAACAATTACACATACAAAAATTTCAAAGAGAAAGGAAGAAGAAAAAGAAAATCCAAAAAATTACTCTTCTTTAATTAATAAGAAATTTGACTTTAATAAAAGTTTTAGGGGTGTTAAAAATTCTAAAAAAAATTTAAAAGAAATTAAAAAAGAAATTTTGAACTATAGTACTAAAAGTAATACTCCACATTATAAAGGAAAAAATTTAAAAAGAAGTAGTTCAGAAAAAAATGATAGACAATTAAGTACTGCGAATTCTTTTTCAAATTTATCAAATCCTGTTTTTCAATTAAAAAAAGAAAATAATAATGATTTTTTTCAAAAATGTAGAAATTATATGAGTCAAAATGAATATTCTGATATGATAGATATTGTTCATTTATTTAATTCAAAACAAATCTCAAAACAAGAAGCTTATGATAATATTATGGATATTTTATTGAATGGAAATTATGAAGTGTTGATCAAAGAATTTAATAAATTATTTTCTTAATTTTTTTAAATTTTTTTTTCTTTAATATAAATGTATATTATATTTTTTTCTTTACCATTTATTTAAAAAATTTAGAAAAAAAATTAAATTAACAATAAATAAAAAATTAGAAATTATTGATGATTATATAATTCAATAATTAAATAGAGAAAAAAAGTAAATGATTGAGCCTTTCAATTTTATTAAAGAATTATCAATATTATAAAGTTTATAATACTTTTTTTAATAACAAAAAAAAAATAAAATAATAATAATTTTGAGTTACGGTAAAATTTTGATTTAAGAAAAAAAAAACTTATCTTTACTCCTCATGAAAATCAAATGAAGTTTTAAAAACAATTTTATATAAACTTTATCTTTCTTTCATTTTTATAACCACTTTCTATTATACTTTTATAAATTGAACTTTTTTAAAAACTTCAATTTTATGTTGTGACCAATCTGAATATTTCAACAAATAATTTTTTGTTACTATGAAGTTCAACCACAAATTCTTTTTCTTAAGATAATTAAAGTCAAAATTTCATCTTAAACTTAAATTTGAATTGTTATCATTTATCTATGTACTTGTCTTATTTTATTTTTTGTTCCTCAATTGACTTGAATGAAGAGATATTTTATCTTATATTGAACTCTTATATAAATTTTTAACATTTTTACAAATAAAAGATTTTATCTTTTAAAAAAAATTTATTTTTTATTTAATTTTGTTATTTTTATATTTTTACACAACATTTTACCTCTTTATCCTCTTTATTTGGATTATTAATAATAAAACTTTTATTTTTAATTCCATCTCTAAAAAATAAAAAAACAAAAAACTTACTTTTTCATAATAAGTTTTTCAATTATAGTTTTAAAAGCATTTTCAATACCATCCCCACTTTTAGCAGAAACTTCCATAACTTTAATTCCAGTTTTTTTTTCAAATCCCAAAATTTCTTCTTTACTGATTTTCCTTTTATCACTTAAATCAGCTTTATTACAAAGAACCATTTTATCAATATCACTTCCAGTATATTTCCCAACTTCATCTAACCAATTATTTAAATTAGCAAAACTATCATGATTAGTTAAATCACAGCAAATTAAAATTGCAGCTGCACCTCTATAATAAGCAGTAGTTATTGAACGATATCTTTCTTGACCTGCAGTATCCCAAATTTGAATTTTTGTTATTTTTTCATTTACTTTCATTGTTTTAAATCTGAAATCAACTCCAATTGTTGTTACATAATTATCAGAAAATATATCATCGCTAAATCTAACAAGTATACAACTCTTTCCTACACATGTATCTCCTACTAATACTATTTTAAAAATATAATCACTATTTTTCTTTTTTATATATATTAATTACTAATCTTTGCCTTTTTGATGAGACATTTTTTTAATTTTTGATAAAAGGATTTTGAGTTTTGTTTTTTGTTTTTTTATATTTTTAAAATTATATTTTAATTTTTTATTAATTTAATTATTTAAGAATTTTTAAATGAATGATGATTTTAAAAAAGTAAAAAAAGCATTAATTGAATTATATTTACAAATTAAAAAATGTTATAATCAAAAAGTAAAGAAAATATAATAATTAATTAGAAGAAAGAGAAAGAAAAATCAAAAGAAGAATTAGATTTAGAAATCAATAATTTAAAAAAACAAAATTTATTAACATTAATTGAATATATTAAATCTACTTTTGATATTGCAGTTACTATTGAATCAGAAAAGAAATTTTCAAATTTAAAGGAAAGTTTAAATCATAAATCCAACGAACATTATTCAGAAAATTATGAAATATTATTAAGAAAAGAGGAAAGTAATATTAGAGAATACATTGGAATCCAAAATCACTTAAAATTATATTTAGAAAGTATATTAGATAAAAATGATGAGTTAGAAAAAGAAAATTTAATATTAGAAAAGAAATTAGTATATAATATATTTTAAAATAATATAGGAAAATTATAAACAAAATGATGAAATACTTTCAAAATATAAAACAAAAGTTGGGAAATTAAAATTAAAATTAAAAAATTTAGAAGAATTAATTAACACTTTAATTCAAAGTGAAAAAAGATTAAAAATTCTCATAAACGAAAAAGATAAAGAAATTAAGTATTTTGAATCCAAATTTTTAAGAAAACATAATGATTCAAACTCTAATTTAATAAATCAATCATATACAAATCTTATTAACATAAATAGTAATTCCTCAACTTCAACACATATCACTTCAGGTATTTCAAAAGAAAATTCAAGAATGAATTTAATGAAGAAAACTTCTTTTTCAATAGAAAAAGACAAAGCAAATGAAAAGTTAAATGAATATAAAAAAATTATGAATAAAAGAAAACAAATAATTACAAGAAATAAAGAATATAATAAATCTTTTAGAGAAAGAAGTAAAGAGAAATCTATTGAAAAAAATTCAAATCATAATTTTAGTTGTCTTAGTGTTTTTAATGGAAATTCAGTAATTAATATAGATAATAAAGAAGAAAGTAAAAATAAAACACATAAAAAAATACTTTTATCTAATAAAAAGCAAAGTTTATATGAATTTATTAAGAAAAACACTAATAAATTTATAGTTGCAAAAAAAATTCAAGAAAAACAATTGGATATCAAAAAATAATTGTAAATATGAATAAAAAAAGATTATATTTAAAATAGAAATATTTGTTTCAAAACACCTATTTTATATTAATTAACTTTATTATTTAATATTAATAAATATAATTATAATAAATAAATATGATATAACATCATTTAGCAAAATACCATATTATTTTACATCATTTTTTTTTTTATAAAATGAAAAAAGGAAAAATATAAAATAAACCCATATTTAAATTCCTTAAATAAAAAATATAAAATTAAAATTATTCTACCCTTTAATTTATTTTTCTTCCATTTCTTGTCCTTGGTCTTCACCATTTGCTGCTTTAGCATCTTCAACAGCAGAGTGTTTACTTAATGCATCAGGATCAACAGCACCAGCAAGATCTTGTGCAATATCATTAGTCCCACCTTGTTTTTTATCAAGTAATTGTTCTCCTTTTCTTTTGAATGTTCTTGCTCTAAGACAAATAAGAATGAAGAAGAAAGGAATACAAGCAACACAACCTAACATAGTACAAAGCATTGCAAGTGGTTTGTACCATGTTTTATATTTATCATTAATATAACCATAAAGAACAGGTGAAGGACCACTTGTAACAAGCATTGTTACAATATTTGTGATTGAAAATCCAGTACTTTTGAGTCTTGGTGGAATTGAGGAAACAATAACTCCTTGTAAAATAGAAAGCATTGATGAATTGAATACTAAATATAATCCACATAAAAGGCAGAAAGGATAAAGACCCATAAATAATGGGAATGCAACACCAAACACACATGAAACTAAATGAAGGATTAATAAAGCATAAGATGATTTTGATGATTCATAACCACCCATCCATGGATTAATAATTGCATTACAAAGAACTCCTCCTATTGGTCCTGCTAATGCAATTATAGTATATGAGAAGAATATAGTTGATGGGTCATTAATGTCCATAACAGTTCTCATGTAATCAGCAATCCAGAAATGGAAAGCAGTATTTACACCATAAATAACTGCACGAATCCATGAACTTGTTAAGAAAGTTCCATTTGTACATAATTCTATCATATCACTAAAGAATGATGGTGCTTGTTTTTTATCTCCGCTAACTGGTAAATCTTCTTTTTCTTCAAAAACAGATATTTTTGAAACTTGTTTTCCTTTTTTAACTTCAACATGTTCTCCTCCATCAGGATCTTTAACAACTTGTAATTTAGAATCGAAGTATTTAATAGGAGACAAAGCAAAAACAAATCCAACAGCAACAAGATAAATACCTTCAAGTACGAATCCCATTCTCCATTCAGCATCACCTACAATTATATGAAGTAAAAATCCAACAACTTTTCCTCCAGGTTGAACAACTAAAACAACACTTTGCATTAAAGTTTTTAATTTTTGAACTCCAAATTGATCAATCCAAACAGGTAAATAAATACTAGGAGGCATATGAACAATACCAACTAATCCTCTCATAATTACAAGCATTTCACCACTATTAACAATTTTGAAAGCAATAAGGAAAAATCCTTTCACAATAACGAAAAACGCACATGTCCATTTTGCACTCATTCTGGTATTTACAAAGATAAAAGCAGAGGAACCAAGAGTACGACCTAATCCATTTGCTGATCCTACTAAACCAAATTGTTTGTCGTTTAAGTTTAATGTGGCTTTTATTGTTTTTGATGCTGAGGATAAAAGACCTGATGAATTATTAATTGCACATTCTACTGAAACTAAACATGCCCATAAAAATATACGATATCCACGGGATAATGTAATTCGATTCGGAGTCTTTGGCTTTGAGTCGTCTTCCTTCATTTATTTAGATTATAAATTTTAATTTTTTTTGGATTTTATAATGAAGTGATTATATAATTTATTTTATAATATATTTTTTATATTTTTTTTTGAAATTTTTTTTATTGATTTGTTGTTAGTTTTTTTTTAAGGAAGTAAAAGATGTTAAATTAATTTAGGTTTTGTAAAAAGAAGATTTATTTTTGAGTTGACTATTTTTTATATAAAATGTTTTAATTCGTTTTATTACTTTTTTAAATTTTTATTTCTATTTGAGGTTGTTATTTTTTTTTTGATAAATGAAAATAGATAAAATTGTATAGATTCTACATTTATAAAATAAATTTATTTAAAAAAAATTTCTTATTTTTTTGACTAATTATTTATAAACATTTTTTCTTTTGATTATAATAATTATTTTATAATAAAAGAAAGAATCAATAAAAAAAAATTGTTTCAAAATATTAAAAAACTTAAAAAATTAAATAATTGATTATTTTTAAAAACTTTGAATGTAATTAGATTCTTTTCCTAAAATAATATCAATTCTATTAACAATTTCTTCACCTTCAATTTTTTTAGCTTTTCTAACATTTGTAGTTTTAAATCCCATTTTATAAGCTTCATCAACAAAAGGAATATATTCGAATATTGGTTCTTTAAAAGGTAATCTATAATTAATTGAGCATTCACATCCTGGAGATAAAACTTTTAAAATCTGAGGTAATTTTTCTTTTATTAGTTTAATATCTATATTATTACTAATATTAATTCCTTTTATAGTATCTTCTCTTTCATCATCTAATAATGATAATTCTTTTGGTTCAGTAATATAAAACAAAGACATATTTATTAATAATTTATTTACATATTTAAATTTTAAAAATTGTTTAAATTAAAATTTAGTTTATCATTTAATTTGTTTTAAAAAAGATTATTAAATAAAAGAAAATTAATTGCTTAAATTCAAATTATTATTAATTTGAGGAGAATAAGTAATAGCAGATTTATCCATTAAAGGACTATTATTATTATCTTTACTAAATCCTCCAATCATTGCAGAATGAACTGTAACATTTAAATTACTGTTATTAAGAGTTGAATTTGTATTAAATGAATTTAAAGATCTTTCAATATTTCTTTTATTTTTTCTTAAAACACCATTAATCTTATCTTTTCTATCAACTGTTTTTTTTATTTGATCATTTGCCTCTAATATTGTTTTTAATCTATTAAATAAATTACTATTTTGTTCTTTTAATCTTATTATTTCATTCATTAAATTATTTTTATCATTGTTCATTGATGTTTTTTCTAATATACTATCATTTATTATTTTCTTTTGTTCATTTAAATTTGCTCCTAAATTGCTTATATCTCTTTCTTTATCATAAATTATTGTTTGTAATTGTTCATTGTTTTTTTGAAGTAATATATTTTTATTTTTAACATCTAAAATATTATTTTTTAAACCTTCATTCTCTATTTTTAAAGTGTCGTTAATTTTTGATAAATTATGAATATTATTTTCAATTTCATCAATATGAGATTTCATTTGTTCATTTTGATTTTGAATTACATTTATATTTTCATCTTTTATTTTTAAACTTGATTTTAAATTATTAAGTTCATAATTTATATCTTCTATTTTTTGAACTAAAGTTTTTTTATCTTCTTCATATTGATTGATTATAAATTCCTGTTCTTTGCAAATTGAATTCAATTTCTGATTATCTTTAAATAACTTTTCATTTTGATCTTTTTGCAACTTTATATTATTATTTAAATCATTATTTATTGTTTCATACTTTGAAATATCATTTTTCAAACTTTCATTATTATGAAGAATATCATTTAATTTATTTGTTAAATTTGCTATTTCTGTATTATTTTTATTTAATTCATGAAGTAAAGTTTCATTATCAGAATATAATTTTTTATTAATATTTAATTTTTCATTTAATACATTATTTAAACTTTCATTTTCAGTTTTTAAATCATTGATTTGATTATGTTGAATAGTTATTTTTTGATTGGATTCATAATCATTTCTCATTTGATTCTGTTTTAGCTCATCAATTAATTGTTTTAATTTTAGATTTTCATTTTGTAATTCTTCATTATTTTTGCTTTGTTGTTCTAAATCAAAAATTCTACTTTTTAATTGATTAATTAAAACATCTTTTGAAGACATATCCATATTAAAATTATAATTTAGTAATTAAGTTAAAATTCATTTATTATAATTCTTTTTATAAAAAAATATTTAACAAAAATTAAAGAATTAATAAGTATTAACCACAAATATTAATATAACCAGAAATATAAAAATAAATAAAAAGAGATTTTAAATTTCTCCAGTGAAAGTATACTCTTCAAAGCTTGTAGCAGAATGAGTACTATTTCTCCTTTCAGCACTTTTATGATATTTTTTAATCCAATCATGTTCCAAAGCTTCTTTTATACTCATTCTTTTTTCAGGTTCTTTAACAAGTAATTTATTAACAAAATCAATTGCTTCTTGAGAAACTTTTTTCCAAATATTACCTTTAAAAGGTAGAGGATCATGAATAGTTTGTCTTGCAATTTCTCTATCATTCTTAGGATGATCAAAAGGTAAGGAACCTCCAATTAATAAATAAGCAGTTATTCCAAGAGACCAACAATCAACTTGTTTATTATAACTTTTTTCAAGTAAAACTTCAGGAGCTACATAAGATAAAGTTCCATAAGGTTCTGTACAAACTTCACCTGGTCCTAAAATTTTTCCTAATCCAAAATCCAATATTTTAATATCTGCATTATCTTCATTTGATGTCATTAAAACATTTTCTGGTTTAATATCTCTATGTATTATACCATATGAATGAATATAATATAATGCTGTTAACATTTTGTGAATTATTCTACAAGCTTGGATTTCTTTTAAATGAAAGTGACGCTTTTCTAAATATGAAAATAAATCTCCACCTGCACAATATTCCATTATTATATAAAAATATTCTTCATTTTCAAATACTTCATATAAATGAATTATATTTGGATGTTGGCATATTTTTAATATTTCTATTTCTGTTCTTACTAATTCTAAATCTTCTGTATTCATATCATTTTTTGACATTATTTTTATTGCTACTTTCTTTTTTGTTTGTTTATTTATTCCCAATTTCACTAATCCAAATTTTCCATTTCCTAATTTTGATGCTACTTCATATAAATCTGTTAAATTTGTATATCCTGTTGCTAATTTTAATTTTGCGACCCAAATTTTATATTGAGATAAATTATCTGTGTAATAAACTCTTGTTTTTTTTGGATAAATGACTGAAAAAGAATAAAATCTTGTACCATTGAAATTATGAGGTTTTTCTTCTTTTAAAAAAACACCACTTAAATTATGCATTCCTTTATGAAAAGTTTCTTTATCATTTTTATAAAAATATAAATCTTTATGAAGTAATTTAAAATATAATCTTTTTAATTTGGAATTATTTATCATTTTATATAAATATCCTTCATATTTTACCATCTCTTCATCTTCTTCTTCTTCATCATTCTTTTCAAATACTTTTTCACTTTCATTTTCATTATCTTTTTCTTCATTTATACTATCATCTTTTTTAATGTCTTCACCTGAAATTTGAGAACCAGTTTCAGAAAAATCTTTTCCTTCTGTGATATTTGTTTCATTTTGTTTATAAGCTGGCATTAATTCCATATCATTATGATTATAATTTTTATTTTTCGCAGATGAAAAATTGTCTTCTTTGATATTTTTTAAATTTGTTTTTGTTTTCCTAATTACAGGAACTAAATTTTCTTTTTCATTATTTAATTCATCATCATCATCATCAACAAAATGAATAATATTATCATTTTCATTATAATCATTCTCATTTTGTTCATCATAAAAAATAGTATGATTATCAATTTCATTATTATTAATAATACTTGAGTAATTATTATTAAATTTACTTTCAGTTTTTTTATTTATATTAGCAATGGAATTTCTACTTTGATGAAAAGTACCAGCTCTTGCTTTTTTTCTATTAATTTCTTTATTATCTTCTGCTTTTATTTTTCCAAATAAACGATCTTTTTGAGCTTGATTCATAACTAAGGAAAGTGTTTTTCTTTTTTTACTTTCTCTTTGAAAAATAGAAGAGGATGTAAAAGAAGATTCATGAACTAAAGGAGATGCAATTAATTTTGGAATTGAATTTACTTTATGAAATTTCTTTGGTGATAGTGTTGGGTTATTTTTACCATATTCATTAATTGCACTTTTATTAAATGGCTTTTTATCTAGAAGAAATAATAATATTGAAATGTAAATATCACTTGCTGTATTTTCTATTATATCTAAAAACTCTTTATAATCTATTTTTTCTTTATTCACATTTTTAAAAGAAATTTCTAATAAATTATATAATTCCTTTTGAGAATTTACTCTATTTAAATATCCTTGAAATTCTGAACTGTTATTATTATTATTTAAAGCTATATATGATAATACAGTTCTTATATCTTCTTTATCAATTAAACCATCTTTATCAAAATCATAAAAATCAAAAATAAATTTAGAAGTAATATCAAATGAGTCACAAAAGAGATTATTCATTCCATTTAAAAATTCATCTTTATCAATATAATCAGTATGTCCTTTATCAAAAACAGAAAATAATCTAACTGATAAAATCCCGGGTACTTGATAATAAGCAGAAAAAGTAATTCTATCAATACCTTTTTTAGATTCAGTTCTTTGTGTTAAATCAATCCAAACTTCTTTTAAATAAGAATTAAATGCTTCAACATTTGTAACTTTAAAAGACTTAACTAAAAGTTCAATATCTAATTTTTCAGAAGACATTTAAAAAAACAAAAAAAAACCAAATAAAAATAAATAAAAAACAATTTTATTTAAAAAAATGCAAGCAGTAAATGAATTAGCAGATAGACTTCATGAAGCATTATTTAATTCTAAAAATAAAGAAAAAGAAGTAACAGAAATTGTTTCAAATTCAAATCTTGCAACAAGAATATCAATATCCCAATATTATGATGCTGTTTATGGAAATAAACTTCAAGATGATTTAAAATCACAATTATCTTCTAAATTTAGAGATCTTGTTATGTATTTATTTTTACCTCCTATTGATTTAGACGTTGAAATATTAAAAAAAGCAATGAAAGGTTTTTCTATTGAGGAAATTCCAATATTTGAAATTTTAACAACTAGACCTAAATGGATGATTGATGATATAAAAAAAACTTATAAAAGTTCAACAGGAAGAGATTTAAGTCAAGATTTTGAAAAAAATTTTTCTGGAAATTTAAAAAGAAATGTTATTTCTTTATTAAATAATTATAGAAGTACAACAGAAAGACCAAATAAGAATCAATGTGAGAAAGATGCTGAAATGTTAAAAAATACTAAAGAAGATAATTGGTTTAATGATGAAAAAATATTTGATTCTATTTTTGTGAAAAAATCTCCTGAAGAATTAGTTATGATTTGTAGATACTATTTTAAAAAAACAGGAATTCCTTTAAATGAAGTAATAGAAAAGAAATTAAGTGGAAAAAATAAACTTTTAATGAAAGAAATATTATTTAATACTATTAATCCAAGTGAAATGTTTGCTGATAAAATTTATTATGCTATGAAAGGATTAGGAACTGATAATGATACTATTATAAGAATTTTAGCCTCCAGAAATGAAATTGATTTAACAGATATTAGAGAAATTTATAATTGGAAACATAAATCTAAAATGGTTCATGATCTTAAATCTGATACTTCTGGAGATTATAGAAATTTATGTATTTATCTTGCTCAAAAATAAATACTTAGTTTCATAAAATAATTTTAAATATTTTTTCTTCATGGTTTTATAATCTTTATTTAATAGTTAATGGAACCTTTATTAAATTTAAAATTAAAATTTTTTTTTTTAATTAGTTATTAAAAGTAAAATATTATTAATTTTTTATTATTTAAATTTTTATCATTTTTTTGGTTTTTTTTTTTTGGGGATTGGGGATTGGGGATTGGGGATTGGGGATTGGGGATTGGGGATTGGG
>JAEEGK010008917.1_pt1 | contig 23562 bp, 15 predicted proteins | sample 8958771 | NCBI WGS metagenome assembly JAEEGK01 (sample SAMN16246547, study PRJNA631951) | gut metagenome | biome: gut microbiome; feature: rumen; material: SC-attached | host: Bos | place: Iran: Karaj | collected 2018-10
AATACAAATAATTATTAAATTAAATATTTAATTTAATAATTATTTGTATTTAATAAATTAATTCATAATATATTTTGAATTCAAAGTTATTATTTAATTATAAAATTATAATAATTTATATCTAAATTATTTCTATTTTTTTTATAGATTGTTTTATTTATGGAATTAAACTCTATTAAGAAAGATTATGGATTTGAAATGAAAAAAAAAGATAAAGAATATCATATTAAAACTAATATTACAGGAGAAACTTTAAAAATAGAAATTGAATATATTTTAGGAGTAAAAAAGTCAAAATTTTCAAATTCATTTACTTATCAAGAAATAATAAAATTAAATCATTATTTCAATATTTGTTTAACATTAAATGAAATATTAGAAGAACTAATTAATCTAATATCTCAAGGAAAAAGTTCTTTCATAATTGATAATAATAAAATTATTTTTATTATTCCAACTACTATTAAAATAATTAAAGAAGTTAAATTTGAATTAATTAAAGAAAATAAAGATAATAAATCAGAAATAGACAATATTATGGAAATTTTAAACCAACAAATTAAAAGAATAAAATATTTAGAAGAAGAAAATAATAAAAAAAACGAAATAATAAAAGAATTAAAACTAAAAATTTCTCCTTTTACAGAAATTGATTTTAATTTAGTTAATCAATTTATAAATTATAATAAAATAAAAATAAAATTAGAATTATTATTTAATTCTCAAAGAGATGGATTTAGAAATAAAACATTTTTTAATTTATGTAATTATAAAACATCAATATTAACATTATTTAAGACAATAGATGGAGAAAAATTTGGAGCTTATACCTCTTCATATTTTTTAGAAAATAGAAAATGTTCTGATGATGAATCTTTTTTATTCTCAATTAATTTTAAAAAAAAATATCCACCAAGACAATTTGTTGATTATGCTTTAAATTTAAGAAATGATAGAGGACCAAGATTTGGTTATTCTCCTGATATGGGAACTTATAAAGATATGAAATATGGATGGGTTACTTATGATAAAAATTCAACTTTTTTAGAAAATGATAATTTTACTCAAGGAAAAGAAAGAGAATTAGAGTTTAGTAATATTGAAATTTATCAAGTTTTTAATTAATTTCAAATTTAATTTAAAATTACATTATTTAAATAATAAAATCTTTTTATAAATTAAAAATAGTTTTTATTAGATTATTTATTTTATAATAAATTAAAAATTTCTTTTTTAGAGCTTATATATAATTATCCATTGAAAAATCAATTCGGGTTTACAAAAATAATTTTAGTTTTCCTTTAGGAATTCCATTAATTACCTTTTTTTGAAATATATGAAATTTAGATGAAAATTAATATTCAAAATAAAAAACATTTTTCATGATTTCAAAAAATTTTGAATAAATTTTTTACAATTTTCATATGTTGTAAATGTCTCTTCAAATAAATGTGATATTTAATTCCTTTTTTTGTAATTCATATTTGTTTTTTGATATAAAAATAAGTCAATTAGATTAATAAAATAAATCACTTTTCTATTGTTAGTATTTAAATTGCTTTATTCATTTTTCAATCATTTTCCCCAAATTTGTGATATTTATTAAATTAATAATTTGTATTTTTCCTTTTTTTTTAATTAATTTCCTTGAAGAAATTGAATATAAAGAAAGAAATTCCTATTTCCTAATTGTTTTAAAGTGGAAATATATAATTATATTGAAATATTTTAATTTCCTCAATTACAAAATTTGGAATTATAGAATATGAAATGAAAATTTTTAAATTTAAAATTACATTTTATTTATATTTCAATTTTTGTAAATATAATTTTATTGATTAAATTATTATTAAATCATTAATTATTGTTTTTTAATTATAAATATTTTCATTATTGAGGTCTAATATTTTATTTATTTAAATTAATAAATTTATTAAATTATTAATTTATTTATTAATTATTAATAAAATTCAATTTAATTATTTATTATTTGATTAATAATATTATATTAATTATTTAATTATTTTCGTATTGAAATTTAATGTATCTTTTGTATTTAATAATTAATTAAAAAAATAATAATATATAAAATTTTTATGTAACTTAAAGAATAAAAGTAAAAAAATTTAAGAACAAAATTCTAAAAAATAAAAAATAAAAAAATAAAATTTCTTATATTTTATTGACCAACTAATTTACTTAAGAAATTTTTTCCAGTTTCTTCCATCATTTCTTTAAATAGATCTTTTTTAAGAGCATCATATAATTCTTCATCAGGATATTCATTAACTTTAATTCCAAATTCATCTCTTTCTTCTTTTCTTCTTTTAGCTCTTTCTTGAGTTAATTCCTCTATATAACTTTTCAATACAGTGTTACTAAGACCTTGTTTTTCTAAAAGATCTTTTAATGGTTTTCCAAAAGGACTATTCAAAAATTCAGCAGGTGTATATTTTTTTATTTGCTCTATTTGTCTTTTAACAATAGCTGAGTCAGCTTTTTTTTCAAGTTGTTTTAGTAATTTATCTTTAAGAATATCTGCATATTCTAATCCAATTTCATAAATTTTTTGCATTTTATCTAATTCATGCTTTATTAATTTATTGTCAATTTCTAAATCTTTTCCATTCAATTCTTTAATTAACTTTGTTAATTCTTCCTCATTATTCTTATCAGCTTCCTTTAATTTAGTATGTCTTTTTTCTAATATTTCTTTTTTTTCTTCTAAAAGTTTATCATTAGTAAAGTTTTCTTTTATATCTACAATTTTTTGAGTAACATCAGCTAAAATTTGATCTATTCCTTCAATTGTAGGAACTGCTCCACCACCAAGACAACCCATTTAGTTAATTTTTTTAAGTATTATTAATTTATATTTTTTATGGTATTTATATCAATTGAATTATTTATTTTTTTATTTTTTAATTATTCATTTAACTATATTTTTCATCATATAAATATAAATTAATTATTTTTTTTTTCTAATTTATAATATAAATTTAATAGTTAAATGGTTTTTAGCGCAAAAATTGATAAAATAAAATTAATATATTATATGATAACTTTTCTTTAAAAAAAGTTTAATTTAATTTTATATTAGTCGAAAAAGATAATTAAAATAATACAAAAAAAATACTTATTTTTAATCATAAAATTATATTATTGACCATTTAAAATTTTTTAAATATCATAATTATAATAAATTTATTTTACCAAAAATTATTCAATACAAATAAAGAAAAATAAATATTAATTAAAAGAAGAAAAAATTTTCTATTCAAGGATATGAAAATTATATTATAACAAGATATCAAAGTTGCATTCACAAATTAATAAAGATTATGTTATTGAAACAATAAAAGATTTTCTTTTATTTGAATTAAAATTTGTTAATAATAATATAAATAAATTCAATTGTTATATAAATAATGATAAGAAAACAATATTTCAAAATCTGATAATGAGAGTAATAATATTATTCATAAAAGTGATAAAAACGTTGATAATTGTTTAATATTTTAATAATATATATATTTATTTGTTAAAATAATGCTTTAATTTATAAAAATAAAACAGTTATAAAAATTCTTTTCATCAATTATATTTTAAATAATAAATTTTATTCATTCATTTAATAATTATGTAAAATATTAATTAAGAAGGTTAGAAGAAAACTTAAACTAAAATATCCTTCAATAAATGAAATATCAAAATAAATTTTTATTATAAAAATTACAGTTTTTAAATTGAATAATAATATATTTATTATTAAAAAAGAATAGCAAATATGAAATATGTATAAGAAAAAATATTAAGAATCCTCAAAAAAAAATTTAAATCTTAAAATAAATGTTTAAAAATTCTTTTTAATGCTTTTATTCAATTTTTTAATGTGTTATTATGAAATTTGAATAAAAATTTATTTTTACAAATATAAAAGAATTAATTTATTAATTAGAAAAACGGATAATAAATTTAAATTAAAAAAAATTAATAATCAATAATAATATAATATTTTTATATAATTTACAAAAAAAATGACATAATCAATCGTAAAAATTAATTATGTAAAATTGAGTATTTAAAGAATATATAAAAAGAAAAAAGAAGAAAACTCATTTTTAAAAGTCAAAAATATCAAATCCAAAGAAAAAAAGGGATAAGAAAAGAAAAAATAAATAAATGAAATAAAATATCTCTTTATATCTTAATTTAAGAATGATTTCTAAGAATTATAGACAAAAAAAAACACCAGAAAAACTCATAAAATTATATTTAATGCGAATAAACAAATTTTAATAAATAATGATATTAAAAGTTAAAAAAATTTTAATAATCACAATTTTATTCCTCATTAGAAATATACAATCATCAAACATTCCTAAATTAGAAAAAGACAATAATTTCAATTTTCAAAAAACAAAACTATTACGTCTTTTAGAAGAAATAAACGTAGAAGGAGTATGTTCAAGAGCAAGTGAAGATGTTACAAATTTTTTTGAATATGCTAATCCAGCTAATACAGAAGATATTAAAAATGTAAAAGAAGATACAAAATATGTTGAAACTATAATCACTGTAATAGGTCCCCATATTGATACAAATAATAACAAATTGTTATTGTTTCATCCATCATATTTTAAAAGAACATATCCAATGATGATTATTATTATGATGGGTATTATTGCTATTTTCATGTGGCCTGTTTCACTTTGTTGTTTATGTAATTGTAATTGTTGTTGTTGTTTTTGTTGCTGTGATAAAGTAAGTAAGAAATGGAAAATTTTTTTCTTTTTTTTTAGTGGTACTGCTTTTCTTATTTCTATTTTTGTTGGTGTTTATTCGTTGGTTACTTTGAATAAATCATTTAGAGAATTTGATAATGCTTCTTGTACTTTCTTTAAAGTTCTTACTCAACAAATGGAAGGAGTATCTAAAAGTAATTTTCCTAAATGGGGAGGAATTAATAGAATTAGCAATATGTTATCACATTTATCTAATCTTATTGGAAATACTAGAAATACTTTATTTGAAGATTTTAAAAATGCTAAAAGGAATATGGAAATTGCTCAAGAAGACTTTGTTAATTCATTAACTAATAATATATATGGAAGTGCGGCACATGGAATTAATGTAAATGGACCAGATTCATATACTTCAAATAGTAAAGTAATACCTGAATATGCTTTATATTATGGTCCAAAAAGTAAATCTGGAACATTATTATATAAAATTAATGAAGAATATACAACATTAACTTCTAGAATTATGGATTCAATAAATGAAGCATCTAATTATATTGATAATGTTTTCAATGATAATAATTTTGAAACGGAGTTAAATTCTGCTTCTATTAGTGTATTTTCTTTAGAAAATTCTTTCGAAAGCTTAGATCGGTATATAGCCTATCGATGGAATCTATTTGTTCCTATTTATAAAAGAGCTAAAACAATTATGAAAAATTGGTTGTATATAACAATGATTTTAAGTTTTGGAATAACTATTTTATATTTTTTAAATTATAAGGATGAGTGTAGAAAATGTAACAATTTATCAAAAGTATGTACAACTATTCTTTGGAATGTACTTTATTTATTCTCATGCTTTTTTTATTTTATGATTGGTATAATTGGATTGATAGCAATAGTTGGATATGATTATTCAAATATAGTTTATTATTTAATTAGTGAGGAAAATTTAAATAGTGAAGCTCCAAAAATTGTGGCCTATGCTAAATATTTAAACATTTGTGTTAATGGTGATGGTGATCTTAGGGAAAAATTAAATATAGGTGAAACAATAGATGATTTATCTAATTTATATTCTTTATATGAAACTCTTAATGAGCATATTACTACTTTATCAAATTATAAACAAATTAAAATAATAGATGAGGAATTTACATCAAAAAATTATGATAAAAAATTCTTAGATTGTAAATATTATGTTGGTGACAGTGATCCAGAGTATGAATTTGATTTTAGATATTGGTTTCAAATATTAAACCAATATACTTCTAGAATTGGTGGAAATTATCAAACAGGACCATATTATTATGATGAATATTGGGATAAAACAACTTCAAATTATGGATATACATATTATAACATTGTTTCAAATTTTCAAGCTGAGGAATACTCAAGATATTTATTAAATATTTATGATAGATGGGATGCAGGATATGTTGGAGGAAGATATCAAGCTTTAGGAGGTGCAAGTGGTGGTCCATATTCAACAGTAAAAGATGCAGCTAAAGATATTATAAATAAATTCAGAATTGTAGAATATGAAATGAAATTTAATTTTTTTAATCCAACTAAAGGTCAAAATAATGTAATTAATGAAAAATTTAAAGATGTTTCTGATAAAATGGTTATTACTTTAAAAAAAGCTCTTTCAATTATTAATTCTATTAATCGTGTTGTTGGTAATTATTTAGAAGATGATTATTATTCACTTCGTCTTATTTATAATTGTGAATATCTTAAATTACATTATAAATTTCTTTTGTATCAAATACATAAAAGTCTTGGAGGTGGACCTCTTAAAACTTTTATTTATTGTACATTAGCTATGACAATTTTCTTATCTATTGGATTATATTCTTCTATTTTTTATATGGTTATTTTTAAAAAAGTTCATGAGTTTAAAGAAGAAAAAGAATAAAGTGAATTTTCAAAATAATATATATCTATAATATTTTTATATTTATATATTTTTAATATTAATAACAAATAAATTTTTATTTTAAAAAAATTGTTTTTACTTTAAAAAAAAGATTTTATTTTATGAGTTTCTTACTTTTATAATGAATAAATAAAATATTTTAAATATTGAAATTTTATACTTTTAAAGGTATTGAACTTTTTTTTTTTGCTTCCTTAAGATGGAAACAACTATAACTATCATATTTTATTTTGAATCAACTTTAATCTCTTTCCCATAATTTTTTGTTTATTTAATTATGATATTATTCTTTTTTAAATGCCCATTTTTTACAATTAATTCAATATATTTATATTATTTATATTACTATATTAAATTAATTTTAAATAAAAAAAAATATATTTTACTATTAAAAATTAACATTTGGATTACTTGGTCCTTGTTCATTATTCATTAAAGGTCCATGTTCAATATCATTACTTTTCTTCCTACAACTTCTAACAATTAAAAAAATAACAATTAACAATAAAAGAACTCCTAAAGCAATACCTCCATAAATAATTTTTTTCATTTTATCTCTTTGTTTAGGTGAAATACCCTTCATCCATAATTTCCAATCTTCAAAATAATCAATTTTATTTCCACCTAAAAATCCAACATGTTGTTTTTCAGCATCATAAGCCATAACATAATTTTTAATAAAAGGAACACCAAAAGAAAAAATATTATCATTTTGTTTAATAAATCTCAAAATACATTCTAATTTATTTCCATATAAAGGTTTAAATAATTCATTTTTTGATAAAACATAACCAAAACCTCCAATTACAAAAGTAATATTAGCATTATTTAATTTTTCATCATCTTCACAAATAAAATAAATTTCTCTCTTTGCTCTCATTTCAATACAAATTTCTTCTAAAATTCCTTCAAAAAAATTTTTTTTAAATAAATCTAAATTTCTCTTTGGAATTCCTATATATTGATAAGCACTATCAAAAATAACTCTTGCATTAGTTGTTTCAACACCATCTTCTAAATATTTAAGTGGTTTAAAAAAAAAAGCATGTGTTAATTCACAAACCCATCCTGCACGATAATCATCATCTAAATCATGAGTTTCTGTTAAATTACAAAATGAATATGTATTATTTAAATATTTTGAAGGATAATTTCCTATTATTAATTCTTTTTGAAATGGATCTATTGTAAATATTTCATTATTAACTAAACCTTTTTCTTTTAACATTCTAATAAAATTAAATTCATCTCCATGATCTTGTTTATATCCTAAACCTAATTTTCCATTTGGATAATCTTTAAAATTATTTGGATAATTTATTATTGAAACAAAACCAAATTTATCTAATGAATATTTACCTATTTTTATTACGTCATGAGTTGCTTTTCCTGAAACGTCACCATCTTCATCAAATATTTCCATTGTTTTATTTGATGTATTTGATGAGGAACTTAATGATAAATCATATTTTGGATTTATATTATATGTTGTGTTTATTGATGGTACCCATGTTTCACTTGTTGTTGTGTCTACTTGAACTTCAAATATTTGAATATCTGATGGAGTTCCTATTGATATTGGAACTGTAAAAAAATTATTTTCTGGTTTTTTATCTAAGGGAATTGATATTGAATTTGATGTTATTTGGATTAGAGAAATTAAAAAGGATATTAGTTTAATTTTGGACATTAATTTTTTTTTTTTTTTATATATATAAGTTATTTATATGTTGTTAATTATCATTTTAAAATTTTTTTTACTTTTTTAATGAATTGGTTTTTTTTTTTTTAAAATATTTTTTTTAAAAATTTAATTTTAGTTATTTTTTAAAATATTTAAAAATTATTTATTTTTCACCAGTTGAATTTGTAAAAAGAAAATCGGCTAAGTAATCAATAGGATCAATAGGATTAATTTTACAAACTTCCAATAATCCTTTTGTCAAAGTAGGCATAATATTAACAAGAAGGAATTTCCTAGTAGGAATTTTTTCAAATTGTTCTAATTGTTCTTTATCTTTTTTAATATTTTCAATTCTTTCATTCATTTTTTTCCAATAAGCATCTTCTTTTTGATCTTCAATTTTTTGTTCTTCTTCTTTTTCTTTTTCAATTTTTTCTTCATTATTTTTTTGTTTATCTTCAACATAATGAATTCTATCTAAATTAATATCAGCATCTTTTAATGAAAAGTAATTAAATGGTCTTCCATTTCTTTCAATATAAATTCTCATCATTTCAAAAGTTTCTTCTGGATCATCTCTTTTTTCATCTTCATAAACTAAATTCATAATTTCAATTCCATTATCTTGATAAAATTGTTCAACTTCCCAGAATGCATTATCAACTTTTTGTGTTAATCCATTAATTTTACTTAAAGTAATAACTGATTCAGGTAATAAATTTTTATCAAATTTAGTTTTATATTTTTTAGGTTTTATCTTTGGTTTCTTTTTCTTTTTTTTCTTTTTTTTAACTTCACCTTCTTCTCCTTCTTCACCTTCTTCACCTTCTTTTTTTTCTTCACCTTCCTCACCTTCTTCACCTTCTTTTTTTCCTTCTCCTTCTTCTCCTTCTTCACCTTCTTTCTTTTCACCTTCTTCTCCTTCTTCACCTTCTTCTCCTTCTTCACCTTCTTTTTTTTCTCCTTCTTCACCTTCTTCTCCTTCTTCTCCTTCTTTTTTTTCTTCACCTTCTTCACCTTCTTCTCCTTCTTCACCTTCTTTCTTTTCTTCACCTTCTTCTCCTTCTTCTTTTTTTTCTTCTTCTTCTTCCTCTTCTTCTTCTTCTTCTGGTGGTTTTTCTTCTTCTTCTGCAGGATCTGGTTTCTTTTCTTTTTTATAATAATATAATGAATTTATTTCATCTAAATTTATTGGAATTCCTTCTAGAACATATCCTCTATTTAATGCTGCATTTGATTTAAGTAAATATTTTAAACATTCGAAATTTACTTCATTTGTTGTGTAAAGAAGGTCATTTGCTTCATTTTTGTAATTTGGATTTGCTTCAATGAAATCTAAACGTTCTTTTAGGAAGAAATATTTTTCGTTCATTATTATTTCTTCTTCTGAGAGTTCTTCTTTATTTTGCATTAATTTTTCCATCATTAATTCATAATTTAATACTGGAATATTATAGAATTTTGATATTTTTTCTGCAAATAATTTTCTATATTCTTGATTTTTACAATTTAATATTATTTTTAATGGACGAAGATAACGATAACCACAAAATTCTTTTAATAATTTAGGACAATTTGATGGAATTCCTTCTTTACAATACCATTCAAATTCAGGTTCTATAAATTTAGAATTTTTTAACATTACATCAATACCTAAAAATCTAGTCCATGATAATTCATGCTTAGTAATATACATAACTAATTTATTTTTATCATATTTCTTTTTATCAATAAAGAAGTCATCATTTTTTAAAACTATATTCTTAATGGCTTCTTTATCATAAGGTATAGATTCAGTTTGTCCAGAACCAATATTTTTAGAAATAGAATAAATAATATTTTTCAAAGTTTTATCTTTAGTTCTATCAAAAGCAAAAACATATGGAATTTCTGGTTTATTTTCAACACATTTTTTAACAATTTTAGCTAAATCTTTAATATGAATTGTAGGAATAATATTTTGTCCTTCATCATAATAAGGAAGTTTAACTGGATTTTGTAACCAAGCACTTTTAAAAAAATAATTAAATATAGTTTCACATCCTCCATAAGGTATACCAGCACAAATAATAACAATATTTAAATTTTCAAATTTTAAATTTAATAATTCATCTTCATATTCTTTGAAATGTTTATAAAATTCAATAGGAACTCTTTTCATATATTCTTTCTCACTAAAACCAACTCTTTTATAAATTTTTGGTTTAATTTTTTTAATTTTAATAACTCTTTTATAAACTCTTTCTTTTTCTCCTTCTTCACCTTCACCTTCATCTTTTTCTTCTTCTTCTTCTTCTTTTTTTTCTTCTTCACCTTCTTCACCTTCTTTTTTTTCTCCTTCTTCTCCTTCTTCACCTTCTTTCTTTTCACCTTCTTCTCCTTCTTCACCTTCTTTCTTTTCACCTTCTTCACCTTCTTCTCCATTTTCTTTTTTTAATTTTTCTTCTTCTTCTTTTTTTTTTCTTTCTTCTTCTTCAATTTCTTTTTGTTTTCTAATTTTATAATCTTCTTCAAACATATATTCATAATCATCATCTTCAGGAGGTAAAATTTCATTTCCTTCTTCATTTAATTCAGCTTTTAAAATTTCATTACCCCATTCATCAAATATTGGTCCTTGAACTTCAATAGGATTACCATTCTCATCTAATTGTACATCTTCTTCTTTTTTTTCTTCTTCTTCACCTTCTTTCTTTTCTTCTTCTTCTTCTTTTTTTTCTTCTTCTTCACCTTCTTTTTCTTCTTCTTCTTCTTCTTTTTCTTCTTCTTCACCTTCTTTTCCTTCTTCACCTTCTTCACCACCTTCTTCACCTTCTTCTTTAGGTTTTTTTTTCTTTTCTTTAACTTCAATCATTTTATGTTCATTTCCACCCCATGAAAGAACACTAGAAATAACTATTAAAGTTTTTTCTGATTCAAGTGGTTCATTAGTTAAAGCCCAAACTGCCCATTTTAAATCATCAAGACGACCTGAATGTAAATCAAATATAAATGTATCCATTTTTTCTCTCATGTATTTTCGGAAGAGAACTGGTTTTGAACGCTTCATCATTTTCTTTACAAATGTTGGTTTGAAGGAATCATCACGACTATGCCATGTTCCATATATTTCGTTTTCTGGTTCTGGACCTGGTCCTACAAATTCTTCGTATAATGCTGTTCCTATAAAAGTGTCTAAGGTATTTATTAAGACTACTTTGCCTGTCATTTTATTTTTTATTTATTAATTATTTTTGAAACTGAATATTTAGTTTTATTTAATTTTTTTTTTAAAATTCTTTTTTTTTTGTTTTTTATTTATTTTGATAATTAGTTAAGTTATTAATATTTGTTTTTAAGATTTGTTTTATATAGTAATTATATAAATTTTATTTAAATGTCTTAATTGTTGGAAAATTATTTATTTATTATTATGGTGGAAATATATACAAAATAATATTAATATATTTATTTTTTTTTTTCTTTACTTGAATATTAAATACTTATATACCTTTTACTAAAAATTTTCAATTAATAATTTTCATGATATTTCTTAGAATCATTTTTTAGATAGATATTTAAATCAAATATTGAATTTGTTTCATAGTCTTCTAATTTATTTTTATTATTAATATTATTTTCAAAACAATCAAAATTAATAGTAAAAGGGTTATTAACTTTATCCTCAATATTATTTTCCAAATAATTAATCTTATGATTTGATTTTAAATTTGGCTCTTCTTCATTTCTTTTATTACCAATAAAAAAATTTTGCTCACTTATTTCACTTAATGTTGATGATGAATGTTTAGATAAACTTCTTCTATTTGAATTATCTTTAATAATTCTAAAAATTAATTCTTTCTTTTTTTTTGTTCTTGTTTTTATTTCAATAAAAAAATTATCATCAAAATTTTGATTTTCAATTAAATCTAAGGTATTTATCTTAATTTTATTAATATTATTAGATCCGTTAGAATCTATTGAGTTTGAATCATCATAATTTGAAAAATTAGAAAGAATTTGTAATAATTTTTCTTTTTGTTCTTTATTTAATTTACTTTCTTCATAATTTGATTGATCCTTCTCAAATTTATTTAACATATCAAAAAAAAATTTAATAGAAAAATTTTCTTTGTATTCTAAAATATTATTTTTTTTAACAGAACCTTTCAAATAATTTTTAATTCTCAAAAAAAATTTCTGAGCATGAGAACGAGCTTGAGTTGAAGAGCGAGTTTGAATATGTTTTTGTATTTTTCTCCAATCATTTCCATATTCTAAAATTCCAGTAATGAATTTCTGATGTTCTTCTAAACTCCATCTTCCTTTATTAAATTTTGAAGAAATTTGTTTTTCTGATTCTTCTTCTGTTAATTTTAAATTATCTTCAATTTCAATTAATATTTTATTTGGAAATAAATTATCAATTAAAACTTTAGGATTACCACTATTCATTTTTATTTAAATAGAGAAGTTTTAATTTATATATTTTTCATTCATATATATATATTATTATTTATTAAAACAATTTAATTATTGGAAAACAGAAAATTACTTTTTGATATTATGTTTAAAAGATTAAAAAAATAAAAATTAAAAGAAAAATTTATTTAATTAAATTACACATATTTTATTAAAAAAAATATTTTAAAAACAAATATAAATAAAACAATAATATGGAAAATGGAAATATTTCAAATCCAAAAAAAAAAATAAGTTCAATAAACACAGAAAGTATAGTTATAAATGAGTCAGACTATTCAGAAATAAATGACAAAACTCCAATTGAAACATTAGGAATATCAATGACAAAAGATAATAAACCTAAAAAAAAGATAGAATTTGATTTACCAAAAAAAGATTCAAAAGTAAAAAATAAAGGAAATATAGATTTAGAAGGAGAAAATGGTCATGATTCAGGAATAAATTCAATAATAGGAAATACAACAATAGATAAAAAAGATTTTAAATTAGGTGTAACAACAAATATGCTTTTAAGAAAAATATCAGATGACAAAAGAACAGAAGAAAAAAAAGAAAAAGGAAATAAAAAACCATCACATACACAAGATTTTTATCATACTCAATATGTTTTTAATTGTAAAATGCAACTTATTTTTTCAATTATTTCTGTAGTTAGTAGTATTGTTGAATATGAAAATACAGTAGTAAGATCTTATGAAGGTAGTATTGAATATATTCATGTTTATAATGTTAATGAAGCTATTAGAGAAAGATATAATATTAGAAAAAAATATATTGATACTTCAAGAAAAACTGGAAAATTTTGTTCTTATATTACTTTTATTTCTAGTATTTTATTATGGATTTCTATTTATTTTGATGATATACTTTTTTATCAATTAGTTAATAAAACTAGTTTTAAAAATTATGGTGCTATTTTTGATTCTAAACAAAAATTTTTTACTTTTCTTTGGTATATTATTATTTATTTCTGTGCACCAATGCCAATGACTTATGGTATAGATTGTCATTTTCATTCAGAAAAATATGATTATGATTATTATGTTCCTTTAAATTCAATATTTACTGCATTTTGTTTAATTCGTCTTTGGTTTGTAGTAAAATATTATTTAGCAACATCAAATTATTATAATCAAAGAGCATTTCGTGCATTTAGAATATATGGTTTAGAAATATCATTAAGTTTCCCTTTTAAAAGTGCTTTATTACTTCATCCTTTAACAATTGATTTAATTTTATTTTTAATTTTTTTATTTTTATGTTCATATAATTTGAGAATATTTGAAAGATATCTTGATTTAAAATCAGGAACAGAATTTGGTCATTTTTATAATGATTTATGGTGTATTTTTATTACAATGACTACAGTTGGTTATGGTGATTTAGCACCAACAACTGAATTTGGTAGAATTTTTGTTCTTATAAGTTGTTTCTTTGGTACTTTTCTTGTTGCTTTAGCTGTTTCTTCAGTTTCAAATTGTTTACTTTTAGAAAATAATGAATATACTATTTTTCAAATTTTAGAAAAAGCTATTTCTATTGAAGGTAAAAATGAAGCTGAATTAATGATGGTTATGAGATATATTAAAATACTAAAAAAATTAAAAAAAGGGAAAAGTGATAGTAAAAAAAAGATTGAAAGTTATCAAAAGAAAATGGCTTTGTTTTTAGAAAAATATAAAATTGCAAAAGATTATTATTTGGAAACTTGTGCTTCTTTTAATGATTTTGATGAATTAATGAATTATTTAGATTATGTTGAAGGGAATGTTACAACAATGGAAGAAAAAATTAATAATATTATAAGTATTTTTGATAAAATTTCACCACCTTCTGTTAATGAAGATAAAAAAAGTTCTTTAAGTAAAAGTAGTTCAAGTTCTAATTCTAGTTCAAATTCAAATTCAAATATTACTTAAATCAATAATCAATTTCAGATATGATTTTACTTTTTATTTATATATTAATTTTTATTTTATTTTATTTTTTTTTATTTTAATTTGATATTTAAATAGATTTTTTATTATATTTATAATTTATTAAAACTTTTAATTTTAATTAAATTTAATAAAAATTTTATATTGATTCAATAGAAGTAACATAAAGAGAACCATTTTCTCCACCAAAAAAAACACATTTATTCATATCATTATAATTACAAACCCTTAATAAAATATTATCTTTTACCATTTGACATTCTGAAACAGGTTTATTTGTGAAAAAAAATTTATCATTATTATTACTAATTTGACATTCATTAATTTCAAACATAAAACTTTTTCCTTTTTCATTACCAACAAAAAGTAAATTATCATCTTGAAAAAAACAAAACTGAATTCCAATAATAAATTGACTAGTATCAAAAATATAAGTATTAATTAAAAAATAATACATTCCATCATCTTTAATAGTAGGTAACCATTCTTTAATAACACCATCAACAGATTTAGAAATAATAAAATTTCCATTAAATCTAACACAATCAATATAATTTCCATGTATAGTATCACAAGAATAATAAGGTTTACTTTTAATTAAAGTTTTCTTATTCCATATATTAATTCTATCTTCTTCAATAATATTTTTTATTTTATCATTAATAATATAAATTTTAACTGAATTATCAATTCCACCTGAAACAAATCGATCTCCTGAAAGATGCCAATCAATTGATAAAACATCACTTAAATTACTTTCTTTACCACCAAATAAAACTAATTGACTTGATGTTACAATATTCCATATTCTAATTGTACAATCTTTTGAACAAGATAATAATATTTCTGATTTAAGTGGATGAAATTTTAAATCATATACTTCATTTCTATGTCCTATTAATTGATTTTTTGATATTTCTATATTTCCTAAAATGTCAACTAAATAAATTACTGGAGATGAATTTCCTATTGCACATATTACTTGATTTATTGTTTCTGTATAACCATCCATATGAAAATTTATTGAAGTTAATTCTATTGTGTTTATTGTTTGTTCTTTTATTGTAAAATTTGACATGTAATCTATTTTTTTTGGTTCATCAATATTATATACATATAAATTTTCACCTGAACCTATACATAAAATATTATTTAATGTTGTTAATGATTTTATTGGATTTGAAAATGTATATAAACATTGTTTATTTGAACTTAATGCATATTTTTGAGTTGAGGTTTTGGGAATGTTTTCAGTATTATTTATATTAAAATTTATATCATTTTCTAGATTTGGATATGCTAATGATTTTGGAAACATATCTTTTAATTCTAATTTTTTACAATATTCTAAAGTTCTTTCATTTATTGTTGTTATTTCCATTTTTAAACTAAATATTAATTTAAATGTGTTTTATTAAAAAAATAATATTTTCTTATTTCCAAAAATTAAAAAATATATAATTATAAATACCTATTATTAAATATAAAATATATATTAAATATATATTTATTTTTTTATAAAATATATAATTTTAGAGAGATAAATACTAAAAAAAAATGGAGGCAAATATTCAAAAAAATTTAACAACAAATAATTTAATACCAAATGAAGAATTCCTAGAAAGAACTAAAGAAGAAACTGAAGATGGATTTTATGATGACAGAGGATTTTACACAACACCAAATGGAAGTTTTTGGGATGAAAATGAAACATATTTTAATAGATTTGGTTTTGATAAACATGGCGGAAGATATGATAAATATGGTGTTTATTTACCAGGAAGCAATTATAATTTTGATTTTAATTGCTATGAAGATGAAATTGATAAGAAAAATAATGAAAATTTTCATCAAATTAATGAAAATACAAAAAAAGAATTAATTGAAACTTATGAATCTAATAATTTAGTTGTTGGTGAAATTGAAGGATTAAAAGATGATGATGATGATAATCAAGAAAATGATTCTGATGGAGATTATGATGAAAATGATGAAGAAATGGAAAAAATATATAATGAATGTATTGATATAGCCAATAATAGTAAAAAGAAAAATGTTAATGAAAATGAAAGTAATGTTAATAATATTAAAATTGTATCAAATAATGAAGTTAATAAGGATGAAAATACTAATTTAAATCAAGAAATAAATTAAAAATTTAATAAAAAATAAAACAATTTTATAATAATAATATAAATAATTATTATATAATTTTTTAGAAATTTAAAATTTAAAATTAATTTATAATTTTTTATATTATTTTTGAATATTATTATTGAAAAAAAATTCAACGATAACTTTAATTTTATATAAAAAAAATGTCAAATGTAAGAAAAAATAAATATCAAAAAAATATAAAATCTCCTTTCATATTAAAAGGAGAATTTAAATTAAATACACAATTAGAAAACAAAGATTATCTTTTATCGAATTTTACAATGATGAAAGATTCAAACTACAATAATTATTCAATAGGAAAAGGTGCATTTGGTGAATTATTTTTAATAAAACTAAAATCAAATGGAAAATTATATGCATTAAAGCAAGTAAATAAAAAAAAAGTAATAGAAAGTGGTGCCTCATTAGAAATAATAAAAAGAGAAATATCAATTCACAGTAGAATAACACATCCATATATAGTAAAATTGCATTCAACAAGTGAAGATGAGAAAAATTATAATATGATAATGGATTATATACCAAATGGAACATTATTTTCCTTAATTCAAAAATTACATGGTTTAAAAGAAAATGATGCCTTTAAATATTTTATTCAAGTAGCATCAGCAATTCAATTTTTACATTATAATGGTTTAGCACATAGAGATATAAAACCAGAGAATATTTTAATAGATGATAATAAAAATATTAAATTATGTGATTTTGGTTGGTGTGTTGATATATCAAAAGGTGAAAGAGTAACTTTTTGTGGTACTTATGAATATATGGCACCTGAAATTGTAAAGGAACAATATTATGATTATGGAATTGATATTTGGTCACTTGGAGTTTTATTATATGAAATGATACATGGTTTTTCTCCTTTTAGAGCACATAATAATACTAAAGATGCTATGAAAGAAATTTTTGATAATATTACTCATATTAAGTTAGAATTTCATAGAAATATTAGTAATGAATGTAAAGATTTAATTGAAAAGTTATTGTCTGATAAAAATAAGAGAATTAAAATTAATGATATTTTTGAACATCCTTGGGTTAAAAAATTTGAAAAAGAATATTTTCCTAATTTTAATAGAGAAGAAGAGAAAAAAAAAGTCGATTGGGGAAAAGAATTTGAAATGGAGGATGAAAAAGATGATATTAATATTAATGTAAATAAATATAAAATAAATAATAATAATAATGAAAAACAAAATAAAAATGAACAAGTTAAAAAAAAACAAAATATACTATTTAGTGATGATAGTGATGAAGATATTAAAAAATATGAAAAAAAAGAAAAAAATAAAATATTAAAAAAGAATGAAAATATATTAAATCAAGAAGTAAAACCAATAATTTTTGATGAAAATAGAGAAAAAAAGCAACATATAAAAAGAAATAAAATAAATTATGATAATGATGATGATGTAACAATTAGTACAGGAATATTAGATGAAAAAATTGACCCTGAATTAGAAAATATTTTTAGAAATGCTAATAAGAAAAAAAATGAAAAAAAGAATAATAAAAAAGAGAATAAAGAAAATAAAAAAATTAAAGAAAAAGATTATTTTTCAAATCCAATTCAAGATAATAAAAAAATATTATCTGAAACACAAAATGAATTAAAAGATTTACATGAAGGAGATGAATTTAATTTTTTAAAAGATTTAAATAATACAAGAGGTTTTATAAAAAGACAAAATGATCCTAGTAAAATGTTAAATATGAATTTTCTTCCAAAAGATTTATTATATAATGAAACAAATTATAAAGATTCAACTCAATCAATTTTAAGAACTATTGATTTAATTGAAAAATCACAAAGAATACAAGAAGAAAAAAAACAAAAAAATATAAAAAAAAAAGAAGAACCTCCTAAAGAAAGTTTTATTGATTCAATATTAAATGTATTTAAATGTGGTCAATGTAAAGGAAATTAAAAAATAAATTTAAAAAAAAAAATAGTTTTATATAATATTTTTATTCCAAATATAAGTTTTAATATATTTTATATATCATTAAATTATAATAAGCTTTTAATTATAAAAAATCGGAATTTTATTAAAAAATAAAAAAAATGTCGAAATTATTTTTAATTTGTATTTTATTAAATTTATCTTTTATTTATAATCAATCTCCAAAATTAAATGCATCAGAATATATAAAAGGAATTGTTGAATGTGTAAATAATACAGAAAATTATTCAGAAATGATAAAATTAAAAATTTTACATGCATATGAAACAAATGATAATAGTATATTTAGAATAATTGGAGAATTTTTAATTACTAATCCTAGTGAAATGAAAAGATGTCTTCCTAAAAAACAATTTGAAATCAAAAATGATAATTCTATTCAAAGAACTGTAGAAAGAGATTTTAATCAAGATCAAAAATTGAAAGATTTAATATTTAAAAGATATAATTGGAATGGATTTTTATTATGTCTTAATGAAAAAGTTAAAGAATTAACAAATGAAACTTATGAATCTGTTAATGATTTAATAACTCAAATAAAAAAGGAAGATTATTTATCTGCAATTAAAAATGAATTTAGATTAAGGAGATTTGGTGATCCAATTATTCTTGAATGTCATAAAAAATTAATTGAAGTTAACAATACATCACATAATGAATAAAATAGTCCAAAAATGAAAAAATAGGGTTAAATAAAAATAAATTTTAAATTTTAATTATTTTCATTATTATCAATTATATTATTATATTTTTTTAATTCTGAAAGAATATCATCTTCTTGATTATTAAATTTTTTTAATTTATTTTTTAAATCTCCTAATTTTTCAATGTATTTTTGTTTCATTCCTTCCAAATTAATATATGGCATATTATTATTTAATTCAATTTGGGTATTATTTAATATTTGAGAAACTATATTAAAATAGGACATATGTATTTCACAAGTATCAGAAAAAAAATCAATATTTTTTTCTGATTTTTGCTCCATAAAATCTTTTAATTTTCTTTTTAAGTTTGTTATTGCAATATCATTTTCTAAATTTTCTTTTATTTTATTTTTTTGAATTTCTTGTTCTTTAATTTTATCATCTAAAGATAATAATTGTTCATTTACTGAATTATTTTGTTTAATAATTTTTTTTTTTACTTCATTAATTTCTTTTTTTATTTCTTCATTTCCCAATTCTTTATTTCTAATATTCAATTCTAAATCAGCAATTTTTTCTTTATAATCATCAATATTTTTCTCAGCTTGAATAAGAAAATTATCTTTATTACTTTCATCCTTATAATTAATATCTTTAATAGAAGAAAAATAATCATATTTAGAATCAATTTCAGAAATAGTATAAATTTGTAAATAAGAATCATTAGAATTTTCTTCATATCCTCCCATAATAAAAATTTCATAAGAAGAACCTTCTTCATAATTAACTTTACATCCATAATTACAACATAAAGAAAAAGCATATTTTGGATTTGGAGTAACACCACCAATAATAGTATTAATCCAATATAATTCTTTTAAATTCATAATATATACATCATTATATATATTTTGAATTTTATTTAAATTTCCTTTTATTCCACCATAAATTAATAAATTATCCTCATTTATTAAACTCATTTCATGATAACATCTTTCAGGAGGAGGATTACCTTTTGTTAATAAAATTTCCCATTTTTGATTTAATAAATTAAATTTATATAAATTATTATTATTGTTTAATTTATCATCTAATCCACCAAATAAATATAAATTACCATCACAATATTCCATTGAAAATGCTTTTAAATTTCCTGGTAATTTACCTTTTTGATTTATTTTTATAAATAAATTTTCCTTGTTTTCATTTTGTAAAAAAGAATTTTTATCATATTTAAATACCCACATATCATTATATAATATATTTTTATTTAAAATTGTTGAACCACCATATATAAAAGATAATGATGATTCTATTTTTTTCCATTGGAATTCTGTTCTATTTCCTATTTTATTATTTAATGAATATTTTTTCCATTCAAAAGTTTTTATATTTAAAGAATATAAATCATCTTTTTGATTTTCTTTTTTAGTATTTAATTCTATTCCTCCAAATAAAAAAATAAAAGGAGAAAAATAAATACATTTATGAAATACTCTTATTTTTGGTGAATTACCTTTTGTTTCTTTTTTAATCCATTTATTTTCTAATTGTAAATCATAAATATAAACATTTATTTTATCAATATTTTGAGAACTTTTATTTAAATCCTTTATTGAATTACTATTATATATTAATTTATCATTTCCACCTATTAAATAATATTGTTTAGTATCATCAACATAAATTAAAGATGCTCCTATTAAATTATTTGGCCAAAATTTATCGTTATTATTTTTTTCTATTTTTTTCCATATTAATGTTTGAAGTCCTGACATTTTTAAATTTTTAATTTTAAAAAAAATAATTATATTTTTACAATAAATATTATAAAATATTAATAGATTATAAATGAATCTTTTTAAACTTTTAACATATGTAATTTCAATATATTTTATTTTTTGTGATGATATTATAATTGATAATAATGAAGAAAAAATAAATAATGAATTATTGTTTATTCAAAAACTACAAAGTATTATTGATGAAGTTGAAATTGAATATAAATTTAAGGAAACTTTAACTGATGAGGAAAAGAAACTATTTGAAAAATTAATTGAAGGAAATGAAGATATTAATTCTATTGAAAATAGGGAAATTATTAAAGAATTAATAAATAAATATGAAAATATAAAAAAAGAAATTGAACTTCAAAAAATGACATGTGAAGAATGTCAAAAAGAAAAAAAACAATTTGAAGAAAAATGTAATCAAAATGAAAACATATGTGAAATTGATGAAGATGTATGTAAAGAATTTTGCAAAGAATAAAATATTTCTTCAAATTAATTTCATTATTAAATAAATTAAAAAGTTTTATTTTTAGTGTAAAAAAATAAAAAAAAATATGGATATAACAAAAAAAATTCCACATTTTTTTAATTTTTGTTTAAAACCAATTAACAAAAATATTCCTTTAATAGATTATAATAAATTAAAAGGATATGGAATTTGGAAAAAAAACCAATTTATATTTAAAGGAGGTTTTGGTAATGATAAATTCATTCCTAAAAATACTAAAAATAAATTTTCAAAATTATTTAAAATGGAAAGAATGTTTTATAATAAATCAATTATTAATAATTTTAATAGAGATTTTTTCAAAAAAATAAAAGACACATCTCCTCCTAAAGATTTATTTGATCCCCCTATTTATTATAATTATTGTAATCCTGTAAAAAGGTTACATCCTATTAATATTAAAAGAAAAATTAAAAATAAAGGGAAAAAAAATAAAATAATAGGAAATAATAATGAAGGTGATTTTTTCAAAGAAAATGATAAAATGAATTTATTATTAAAAAAAAATATTTTTTATAATTTAAATCATTCATATTCATTTTTTAAAGAAAAAAATCATTTAAAATCTAATACAGTATCTCATATATTTGACAACAGTATAAAAATAATAAAAAAAGAGCCAAATAATTCCTTTAGATTCAGATTAAAAATAATAAAAAGTAAATCAATGGAAAATTTAAAACAAAACGAAAATTAAAATCTCAAAAAATATATTTTAAATTATATATAATAGTAGATTATAAAATTTATAAAAAGTAAAAAAAGTATAAAAATTAATTTTAAACTCTATTTCAAAATTAATTAAAAAAAAAAATAAAATAAAAAAAAATAAAATTAAAAAAAAATACTTTTATCTTGTTAAATCAACAATAACATTATGATTATTTAACCTAGCTAAATCTTGTTCAATAATAGCCATTTCTTTTTCCAAACCTTCTTTTTTTCTTAAAAGAACCAAAGTATCAAATTTTTTTTTATGAGTAATAGTACCATACAACAATTTTAACTGTTCTAATTTTTTTAACAATCCTTCTCTCAAAGTTTTAATTTCTTCTTCACTTAAAACTTTTCTTCTCTTAGCATCTTCTTCTTCATTTCTCCTTTGCATTTCTCTAATACTTAAATATTCATTTTCAACTTCTTGTCTTAATTTATGAATATATTTAGGAACTTTCCCATAATCTTTTTTTTTAAACCAATTAATATCAGTTTTATTCATTTTTCTAGGAGCCATTAAAATATTATCAATTGCATTTGAAGTAATATAATTTTTATTAGTTTTTAATCCCATTATAGGTTTATCTGCAATTGTTGGAACTGGAGGTTTTTTTATTTCAGAAGCACTTCTTATTCTTTCAGGAGGAGGTAAAGTTTTATATTGATGATTTTTACGATAAAAATGTTCTGGATCTTGTTTATATCCTCCAATTGGTAAACCAAATGTTGCCCAATTTTCTCTTATTGGATGTGCTCCTCGAGGAAACATTACATCTCCATTCATATTTGCTACGTTTGGGTAACTTGTGTTGTTTAATATAAATGTTGAGGCTGTTGGTGCTAACCAATGAGGATATTTTGAATGGTAACGAGTTGTTGAACCTGGAAGGATTTTTTCCTTTGGGACTATGTTGTATATACTTTCTTGTTGATACATTTTTTTTTTTTTTTTATTTATTTTTTATTTTTTTTTTTTT
>JAEEGK010008918.1_pt1 | contig 23560 bp, 17 predicted proteins | sample 8958771 | NCBI WGS metagenome assembly JAEEGK01 (sample SAMN16246547, study PRJNA631951) | gut metagenome | biome: gut microbiome; feature: rumen; material: SC-attached | host: Bos | place: Iran: Karaj | collected 2018-10
GGGGAGGCGGAACCCGTACTGCACCAGCGTGGTCTTGCGGCTCTTATCGCCTTCGGCCATGCCGCCCACCTGCGGAATGCTCACGTGGGATTCGTCCACCATCAAAAGCCAGTCGTCGCCGAAGTAATCAATCAGCGTAAAGGGGCGCGTCCCCGGAGCTCGGTTTTCGATAATGCGTGAGTAGTTTTCGATGCCGCTGCACATGCCGGTTTCGCGGATCATTTCCATGTCGTAGCGGGTACGGCTCGAAAGACGGGCTGATTCCAGCACCTTGCCTTCCTTGTCTAGTTCCGCAAGACGCTCGGTGAGTTCCATCTGCATGCGTTGCAAGATTCCCGCACGGCCTTCTTCCTTGGTCACGAAGTGCTTTGCCGGAGCAACGGTCATTTCGGTGAGTTCCTGAGTCACTTCGCCGGTGACGATGTTAAAGCGGCATAGCCTGTCTACTTCGTCTCCGAAAAGCTCGATGCGGAGGCCTTCTTCGTCGTAGCTGGGCTGGATTTCAATGACATCGCCGTGGACTCGGAAGGTTCCGCGTTCCAAGCTAAAGTCGTTTCGCGTGTACTGGATACGTACTAGGTCATGCAGAATCTTGTCGCGATCGTAAATGTCGCCTTTCTTGATTCGCACCATCAAGTCGAAATATTCGCTGGGGCTTCCCAAACCGTAGATGCAGCTCACGGAGGCGACGATAATTACGTCGCGGCGGGTCAGCAAGTTCGCGGTGGCACGCAGGCGGAGCTTGTCGATCTCGTCGTTGATGCTCGCGTCTTTCTCAATGAACGTGTCCGTGTGCGGAATGTAGGCTTCGGGCTGGAAGTAGTCGTAGTAGCTGACGAAGTATTCCACCGCATTGTGGGGGAAGAACGCCTTGAATTCCTGGTAAAGCTGGGCTGCGAGCGTCTTGTTGTGCGTCAAGATCAGCGTCGGCTTGCCCACATTCTTGATGACGTTTGCCATCGTGAAGGTCTTGCCGGAGCCGGTCACGCCAAGCAGCGTCTGGAACTGTTCCCCGTTCTCGAAACCTCGAGTAAGTTCCTCGATGGCTTTCGGCTGGTCGCCCGCTGCCCCGTATGGACTCACCAGTTCAAAGTTTGCGCGCGTCGGAGACTGGAATTGTTTTAAGTGCCCCGGCAAGCTCTGCTCGGGCGGTAGCGGTTTCGCTATCGGTTTCGCATACGGGTCTGGTGTAATTGTCTTGCGTGCGCGTGCCATGTGATATAAGAATAATGAACGATGAAAAATTAACAATAAATAAAAGGTTTCGTTTTAATTTTATATTTGGCATGTAATGGAATTGTTGAAAAAAATAGGGCTGCTCTTGATTGTCTTCGTGGCGTTTGTCGCTGCGGCAACTGAAGATACGCCCGAAGATGATTTTCAACGGTATTCCGTAGTGCCCATTCTTGGCTACACCGAAGAAACGGAATTCCAGATAGGTGTAATGTCACTATTCTTTTTAAGGCCTGGAGAGAAAGGTGGCAATGTTCCTGAAATCGGCCTTACGGCGTATGGATCGACCCGTGGCCAGTTGCAGGTCGCTTTGGAACCTTACTACTACATGTTCCACGATCAGATCAGTATTTGGGGCTTGCTCAAATACCAGGACTGGGTGGCGGGTTACTATGGCCGAGGCAATAATCCCGACATTGATGTGTTCACCAACTTCAATCGAAAAAAATTCCAGTATGGCACTAAAATTGAATCTAGAATCGGGCTCCCGAAATCGTTCAAGTATGGTGTCGAAGTCCATGCGGAGTATACGGAAATAGACTTTGAAAAGGGCGAGGTTACGGATCTTCCTGATGACCATTCTGGCTGGCGCAATGGAGCAGGGTACTTGGTCGGCCTTGATACCCGTGATAACATCAACTGGACCCATCACGGATATTTGGTGCAGTGGCAGCAAATGTTTTACAGTGACCGTTTAGGGGATTACACTTTTGATGTAGAAATGCTGGATATGCGTGGTTATTCGACCGTTACCCCGACGACAACCATGGCTCTCGGATTCCTGTGGCAGCGTGCTGACGGCGATGTTCCCTTTGACATGTTGGCTGGCCCCGACGGAATTTGTCGCTTTCGTGGGGTGGAAAGCCTGTATTTTGGCGATAACCAGGCTGTGATTATGCAGGCCGAGGTTCGCCAACTTATTTGGTGGCGCCTGGGGAGTCATCTGTTTTTCGAAGGTGGAAAGGCGGGGCGGTATTTCAGCGAACTTGTTAGCAACGACTGGCACCGGTCCATTGGTGTAGGAGCTCTTTTGGGACTGAATCTTAAGCAAAACTTGTTTGCCCGTGCCGATTTTTCGTGGGTCGATTTTGACCATTTAGGCCTGTCGTTCTATGTTCGTCAGGCGTTCTAATGCCGTTTTTTTGCAAAAAACGGCAAGCGTCTATGCATTTCGTCTTTGATTTATGTCTATATGTCGCTTTTGTAATATATTTTACAATAAGATTGTAATTATTTTCTATCTTTGCGCCAAAAAAGTTATGAGGTAAAAACATGAACGAAATGAAAGAAAAACTCAAGGCCTTCTTTATGTCTGATCTCGGTGTCGATGGCGACGTGCTCCAGTTCGATACCCCGCTTTTTGGTGAAGAAATCGGCCTCGATTCCGTTGATTCTCTCGAAATCATCTCCTTTGTTGACAGCAACTTTGGCGTGTCCATGACGGGCGTTGCAAAGGAAAACTTCCAGAGCATCGATACAATCGCCGCATACATCGAAGCTCACAAGGCTTAAAAAATTAGGCCGAGGGGGTATCCCTCGGCTATCTTTATCTTTGGTATCTTGGTCCCTGTCATAATTGTCATTTTGGAACGAGCGATAGGGGCCATTAGCTCTTTGGAATAATTATGACCCCTAATGACAAGCGTTGTGTAGTTACAGGTTTAGGCGTCATTTGTGCCGTCGGTAACAATGTCGAAGAAACTTGGAAGAATGCCTTGGAATCCGTTTCCGGCATTCATAAGACAACTTCTGTTGATACAGTGAACTGCTATGCGGATTTGGCTGCCGAAGTCAAGTGCGATACCCTCGATGAAATTGACGCTCCCGAAGAAAAGGACCGCGTCTCGAAACTTTGCATTAAGGCTGCAAACGAAGCTTTGGCCGATGCAGGATTCAAGAACTTTGGCGATGACCAGCGCGTGAGCGTGGTTATCGGAAGTTGCGTGGGTGGCGTTCTTTCGATTGAACAGTATCATCAGCATGGTCGCGACGCTTCTGAAATTGCCAAGATGCCTATCGCTTCTATTGCTTCTCAGGTGGCCGAAACTTGCGGTGCCGGTGGCATCGTGACGAACGTGGCTAATGCTTGCGCTGCCGGCACGATTTCCATTGCGGTGGCTTGCGATTTGATTCGCGCCGGCAAAGCGGACGTGGTCATTGCGGGCGGCGCCGATTCTTTTGCCTCGGTTCCGTATTCCGGATTCCTTTCTTTGCATGCCCTCGACGAAAACGGATGCTCTCCGTTTAACCGTTGCAACGGCATTACGCTCGGCGAAGGCGCCGGCATCGTGATTGTTGAATCTTACGAGCATGCACAGAAGCGTGCTGCCAAGCAGTACTGCGAAGTACTGGGCTCTGGCGTCACGAGCGATGCGAACCACATTACCGCTCCCCGTGAAGATGGCCTTTGCCTTAAGGAAGCGATCAATCGTTCGGTCAAGAATTCCGGCATTGCAAAGACCGATATAGGTTATATCAATGCTCACGGAACGGGTACGGGCAAGAACGACAACGCTGAAATGACGGCCTTCAAGGCTTACTTTGGCGAAGAAAATCCGACGGTGAGCGTGAGTTCGACCAAGGTGCTTACGGGCCACTGCCTGGGTGCTGCCGGTGCCATTGAAGCTGTGTTCAGCATCAAGGCTCTTACCACCGATACCGTGCTCCCCACTTTCCCGTACAGCGAAGAACAGTCTGCTGCCCTCAAGGAAAAGGTGGGCGATATGGACTTTGTGCAGAACAACGCCCGCCACAAGGATTTGAAGTGCGTGCTGAGCAACAACGTTGCTTTCGGCGGTACGAATGCGGCTATCGTTTTCTCGAAGGAACCGGGAAATGTGACTGCCCAGAGTGCAGCAAGCAAGAAGATTGCCGTGACCGGACTTGGCATTGTGTCTCCGCTCGGTAATAGCAAGTCTGCTTACCTTGATGCCGTGAATGCTGACAAAAAGCCGGAATCGGCCTCGGTGCATTCGACGATTGCACTCGACGACTACAAGGAACTCGGCATCAAGATGGCTTTCTACCGCAAGCTCGACAACCTGGAGCAGCTCCAGACCGTTTCGGGCATGCGCGCGCTGCAAGATGCGAATTTCAAGGTGTCTGACGAGAATGCTATGGATATCGGTATTATCGTGGGTACCAGCGAAGGTGGCCTCGGCGCTACTTACGATTTTGAAGAACTGATTGCTGAACTCGGCAATGCCGGCGGTTCCGCCTTCAAGTTCCCGCACACCGTTTACAATGCGGCTGGCGGTTACCTCTCCATTTGCTCGGGCATCAAGGGTTACGGTGTTACCGTTACCACCGGTCCTCTTTCTGGTCTCGATAGCATCGGCTATTCCATGAACGTAATTCACGACGGTCAGGAACAGGCCATGATGGCTACCGGTACCGACGAAAACCTGCCCATTATCACGGAATTCGCCCAGAAGCTTGGCGTGGCTGCAAACGATGTGGTTGCTCCTTATGCAAACGCCGAAGGCTTTGTGGTGGGCGATGGCTCGGTGTCGATTTTGCTCGAAGAAGAAGAATACGCCAAGGCCCGCGGTGCCAAGGTTTACTGCTACGCACTCGGTTTCGGTCATGGTCGTAAGAATGTGAAGTTCGGTAAGCTCGTCGGTTCTGATGAAGCCTTGGGCAAGGCTATTGCCGATGCTTTGGCCGATGCCGGTATTGCGGCTGCCGATGTGGATGCCGTCTGCGGTTTTGCAAACGGTTGCAAGAAAATTGACGACATCGAAAAGGGTGCTCTCCAGCGCGTGTTCGGCGAAAAGCTTGCTACGATGCCGCTCTTTGAAGTCAAGGAACGCACCGGTGAAGGCCGTGCGGGGTCTGCTGCCCTTGCCGCTGCCGAAGCTGCTTTGCTTTTGAGCGGTGAAATGGCTAACGATAACGCTTACTATGTGGCTGCAGATGGTTCTGTTTCTGCAAAGACGGCTGAATCGGCAAATCTCAAGAAAATTTTGGTTATCTCTTATGCGACGGGTGGCTCTTACAGCGCTGTCGTGTTCGGAAAATAGTGTTTAGGTAGAAGGAGCTAGAATATGAAAGTAGCTTTGGTAACAGGTGCTTCTAAGGGAATCGGCAAGGCTTGCGCCTTGCGCCTTGCCCGCGATGGCTATACCGTCGTGGTGAACTACTCCAGTTCCGACGAGGCTGCCCAGCAGACCTTGGACCAGATCAAGTCCGAAGGTGGCGACGGCATGATTTACAAGGCGAATGTCGCCGACCTTTCTCAGGTGAAAGTCATGATCCGCGAAGTCTTCAAGGCTTACGGCCGTATTGACGTGCTGGTGAACAACGCCGGCATCGTTCGCGACGAATATCTGATGATGATGAACCCGGAAACCTTGGACAAGTGCTTCGACCTGAACGTGAAGGGTTACTTCTACTGCGCACAGCAGGTGGCCGTGAAGATGTACAAGCAGAAGTCCGGCGTGATCATTAACATGAGCTCCGTTTCTTCGAAGTTCGCTCTTGCAGGCCAGGCTGTTTACAGCGCTACCAAGGGTGCCGTGAATTCCTTGACCCAGACCCTTGCCAAGGAACTGGGCGGTTTCGGCATTCGCGTGAACGCCGTGGCTCCGGGCTTTATCGCGACCGATATGATCGAAGCGATTCCCGAAGAAACACGCAAGGGCTACCTCGAAAAGATTCCTCTGAAGCGCTTCGGCTCTGCCGACGAAGTCGCCAACATTGTGTCTGCCTTGGCTTCTGACCAGTTCGCTTATGTGACCGGCCAGGTGTTCGTGCTCGATGGAGGTCTTTCTCTATGATGAACATTTATGAAATCAGCGAAAAGATTGCTCAGCGCCCGCCGTTCCAGATGATCGAGAAGGTCACGGAGCTGGTGCCGAATGAATCTGCCGTGGGCATTAAGAATGTGAGCGTGAACGAACCGTACTTTACGGGTCACTTTCCGGGAACCCCGATTATGCCGGGCGTGCTCATTGTGGAAAGCTGCGCTCAGCTTTGCTCGCTCGTGATAGAAAAGCCTGCCGAAGATCTCGAAAAGAATCTTTATGTGCTTTTGAAGATTGACGGATTCAAGTTTGTGAAGCCGGTGATTCCGGGTGACCAGCTTGAAATCTCTGTCAAGAAGACGAAGGAAGGCGGCGTGCTGGTCGGCTTTGACTGTGTCGTGAAAGTGAACGGCAACGTTCATGCCAAGGGCGCCCTGACCTTTACGAGCATCCCGAAGGAATCCTTAGGGAAGTAATGGCTAGTGTGTAATGTGTGATGACTAATGATAATTTCACATCTCACATTTCACATTTCACATCTCCTCTGCCTCTGAATTTTATATATCGTGAACGATAAAAAGAAAAATATTTTTGTCGAAAGTTTTATGCGACTCTTTATGGTGATAGTCATCTACACCGTGCGAGTCTATTTGCTTGTTTGGTACCGCCCGAAGGTGACCTTTGTCGGTAACACGGTAAAGTCCTCGCGCCTGAAGACGCCGTCGGTGATTATTGCGAACCATACGAGCATGTGGGACCCCCTCATGATGCTCGCTATCTTTTTCCATCACAAAAGCATCGTGGTGGCTAAAGACCAAATTGAAGACCCGCATTTTAGCTGGGCGCTGACCCGCGTGAAGTGCGTGATTCCTTGCGACCGCTTTAACATGGACACCGAATGGGCCTTGCTTGCCAAACGTGAACTGGAAAAGGGAAACAACGTCATTATTTTCCCCGAAGGCAAGTGCCGCTATGATGGCTTGCTGAATGAATTCAAGACGGGATTCGCTTTCCTTGCCCGCAGTACCGGCGCTCCGGTGCTTTCGGTGGGTATCGATGGTATTTATAAGCGTGGTCATCGCACGCAGATTGTAATCAGTGAACCTGAAAAGATTGAACGTGTGAAGGGAATTCCTTCTTCGAAACATTTGGCCGAACGCAGTGAATACTTTAGACAAAAAGTTTGGGGCTTAAAACAGCAAGCGCTGGGTAAGACTGAAGTTGCCCCGCTTCCGATTGCGGCTGAAACGCCCGAAGAGGTTGAGGCATGAAGACTGGGTTGGTGTTAGAGGGCGGTTCTCGTCAGACCATGTTCAGTGCAGGTGTGATTGACACTTGGCTCGATGAAGGGATTGATTTCAATTATGTGGCAGGTGTTTCTGCCGGAGCCCATGCGGCGGTGAATTTCATTACGCGTCAGCAAGGTCGCCTGCGTTTTATTGTTCTTCCGACGCGATTGCAGAAAGGCAAAAAGTGGGCGAGTAAGTTCATCGGGATTCAAAAGGAATTCCATGCTTTGAACTATCTGGCTGCCGATGGCGAAATGCCGCTTGACTTTGAAGCTTACCATAATTCTAAAATCGAATGCGAAATCGGTCTCACTTGTTGCGAAACGGGCCGCGCCGAATTCAAGAGCGAAAAGAACGACAAGAAGCGTCTGCTTGACTTGATTAGTGCCAGTTGCGCCCTGCCTATGATTTTCCCGATGGCAGAACTCGATGGCAAGCATTATGCCGACGGATGCATTACTGCGCCGATTCCGTTTGAACGTGCGTTTGAAAAGGGCTGCGACAAGGTGGTTGCCATTTCGACCCATTATCCGGGCGAAGCGGTGACGGACTTCCGCAAGTATCGTGCGATTTTGAATCCGATGTACAAACGCAAGTATCCGGATTTATTCCGTGCGCTCATGATTCGCCTCAAGCGTTATGAGAAGATGTTTGTGCGGATAGAACAGCTTGAAAAAGAAGGACGTCTGTTCCTGATTCGTCCTGTCATCGATCTTTGCGACCAGTTTGACACCAATATGGATAAGATGAATGAATCTTACGAACACGGTGTAGAAATGGCGAAAAAGCGCTTGGATGACTTGAAGGCGTTCCTTGAAATATAGTCCGGGGCGGCAAGTCCGCTGAAATGGGTGGACAAGTTTTCTACATTGTGACTTAGTCGTCTAGTTAGATGTTCACAGGGGCTAGATTTAGTGAGGAAAATATGGGAGTCTTTCTTAAGGCTTTTCTCTTTTTTGCTGTTTGGTGCTTTTGCCTGACGGCGTGTGGTTCGGATTCAAAGACCAGTTCTGTTCCTGAAAATGAGGAATCATCTGAATACGATTCCGACCATGGCTCCGACCGCGATTCTTCCAGTGCCGCTTCTAATGTTGACGTCAAGGCCTCGGATGCCCCGGTGATTGTCAGCTGGGTTGAAGACTACCGCACGGGCGATTCCATTGGAATTGTCCAGATTGGCATGTATATCTGGACAACCGACAACGTGACCAAGCGTGGGGTCGGAACAACGAGCGCCTGCTATGAGGATAAAGACGAGAACTGCGAAACTTACGGTCGGCTTTTCGAGTTGCCGTCGGCAAATTCGGCATGCCCTTCGGGATTTGACCTTCCGTCCAAAAGGGACTGGAGCTGGCTGGGTGACTACAGCTTGAAGTTCCCGGAGGCGGCAAGCGCCCTGCAGTTCCCCTATGGTGGCTACTGCATCGACAGGATCGATTCCCTGGACTGCAAGGGCATGAATGCGCAGGGCAAGTATCTGGCGTCCGACGGTGTCGCAGTGCTTTCGCCGAAGTCTTCGTTGCCGACATTTGAAAATACGCTGAAGCTCGGCTATTACCAGCTGCGCTGCATGACCTACACCTATATCGTGGCGACAAAGAAGGACCTGCCTGCCTGCGATATCATTAGCAAGAATACGCTGAAGCCTTTCTACGTAGTGAGCGAGAAAAGCAACTACCGCTGCCTTGGAAACCGCTGGGAAGACGACTTTAGCGACGACTGCGACCATGTCATTACGGGAACGGCGGTAACGATCAACGACACGATGTACATCTGCAAATACAACAGATGGCAGGTGGCCAATATCTACGACGCCCGCGAAACCTGCACCGATGAAAACGACTCGACGACGCTTTTGTTCAACGGGGAGCGCTACGCGTGCGAAGATGGCGGATGGCGCCTCTTTACCGAGCTTGAAGAAAAGTTCGGCTATTGCCGCAGCGACCTGCTGGGAACCTTCGACACCCTTCGCGTCCGCAGCGATTCTGTTATAAAGAGGGTGGAATACATCTGCGATACAAGTGGCTGGCGACGCTCCGTAATGACGGACCATGTGGGATTCTGTGACAGTACCAAGCTCTACAAGAAGGTCAAGTTCCAGGATACGGCCTATGTTTGCCGCAATGACGAATGGCAGGAATTGACGGAACTCGAAAAGGAACTGGGCGTGTGCACTCCTAAGAAACAGGATGTGATCGACACGACAGAAGAAGGAAGAGGCTACATTTGCGATAATACCTACTGGCGCCTTGTGGAGTTGGAAGATTACATCGGGAAATGCGATTCTACCAAATTAGAGAAAATTGCAAAATCTGGGAATTATAGCTATTACTGCACTACAAGTGGTTGGCACCAGATGAGTAATCTGGAACTTGATCTTGGAATGTGTACCGATAAAAACGACAAGTCCGTCAAGAAGGCGAAAGACGGAACCTATTACGCCTGCAAATATTCGAGGTGGGAAACCGCATACATCACGGATGTCTTTGGCTATTGCGATAGCACCTGCCAGTACAAAGAGATTGTCTTCAACAACAATAAATATTACTGTCTTGGAAAATCCTGGATGACAAAGACCCGTCAAGACAGTGCCATGGGGTTCTGCAAGACCGACATGTTTAACAAGGTGGACTCCATCGTTGTAGATAAAAATACGGAGTACTACCGCTGCACGGGCTCGGAATGGGTTAGACTGAACAGTAACGAAGTTCGGTTTGGCATTTGCTCGTCCACAAATGCGGGCGAGGTAAAGCGTGTGACGGATACGGCTTATGTGTGTTCCAATGGGCGGTGGACTGATGGTGGTGCGGACAGCTATCTGGGTAGTTGTAAGTGGAGCAATACCGGTGAGGCGAAAACTTATCGTCGAAAGCAGTATGTTTGCCATGCCCCCTATTGGACCGAAATGACTGCTCTCGAAAAGAATCTGGGAACCTGCAAGGAAAGTAATTGCGGCACTGCGGTGAAGGATGGCAGCTCGTATTATGTATGCAATTGCAAAAATCTTAAATGGGAAACCTCCTCGGCAACGGATTGGGAATTGGGGAACTGCCCCGCCGATACGGTTTTCTACAAGCAGTTGAAACCGACCTGGTATTACAAGTGCATTAATGCCCGTTGGCAAGCTGTTACGGACCCGTTTGAAATCTATGGGCAGTGTGGGCTCGGCAATAATGTGGATCCGAGAATGGTCGTGCTACGAGATCAGGAATTCGCCTGTGACAAGAACAACTTGAAATGGAATGATTGGGTCGCCTTGGAAAGTGTCGACAGCGCAAAGGGGTACTGTACCAAGGCGATGCGGTATGACACTTTGTTCTACGATGGTACCTACTACATGTGCGATTCGAACACCGCTAGCATCACCACTCCGAACTACAGGAAGTATTACTGGAAAGAAGTGACTATTCGCGAATATATGCGCGACTGTAATGCGTCCAGCGAAGGCAAGGTGATGTTCAACGGCTTCAACAACAGCAAGTGTTCCAATGGCAAGTGGACGGGTATTACGACCGAGACGATGACCGATTCCCGCGATGGTCGAAAATACAGGGTGTTCACGGCCGGTGGAGTCACCATGATGGTCGAAAATCTCTCGTATGCGACTGCGGATTCCAGCTGGTGTATCGGAAATTCTGGTAGCTGCAGTAATGGTCGCCTTTACGCATGGTCGTCTGCCAAGAAGGCGTGCCCTTCGGGCTGGCGCCTACCGGGGCGTGGAGATTGGAGCGATATAAATGATGTCTTGAAAGCCGTTGGTAACGATTATTCATATTACGGAGAAGGCTGGGACAAGGATAAAGGCGAGGATCTTTATGGGTTGAATATTACGCCGACAGGGTTCTATGAATTCTATATGCAAAATGGTTCTGATCCGATGACGATGCAGTCCCATTCTACGAGCGGAGCCTTCTATTGGATTGAGGATGAAGAATATATGTCTTTTGGCATGACTTTGAAACCGGACAGCTCTGCGCAATATGTAAACGCAAAGATTATCGGGCTGGGTGTTCGTTGCATTAAGAATTAAAAAGGGAAAGGAGTATGATATGCCAATAGTTGTTTTGTTTGCGGCGTTGCTTCTGGTGATTACGGCATGTGGTGGCGATTCGGGAAGTTCCGCCCCTGCTCCAGAAAACGATAACCCGTCCAGCTCGGTAGAGCCTCTGCTGTCTTCCAGCTCCGCAGAGATTACGAGCGCGACGACCGTCGTGGATTCCGATGCCAAGGAAATCAACGACGACACTCCTGTCGATGGCAGGATGGTGGATTCGCTGACGGGAAATTCCTATAAGACTCGGACAATTGGAATTTATACGTGGATCAACGAAAACATAAGCGACAAGAATCCTTCTGTCAAAAGCACCTGCTACGCCTACAAGGAATCCAACTGCACCCTGTACGGCAGACTGTATATGAAAAAAAATGCCGAGGACTTGTGCCCTAGGGACTTTTTCATTCCCACAGTTTCCGATTGGAAATACCTGATGCAGGAAGACCCGCGTTCGTTCAGCTATGCGGGGGTGTGCTTTAAGTATGATTCTTTGGAATGCGCGGGTATTAACGATTCGGCGCAGTATCTGGCGTCTAATGATTCTGCGGTGGTGATGAACCGGTATGGTGATTTTTCGGAGACATTCAGTCTCGATCATGGCTTTTATTCCTTGCGCTGTGTCAGATACCGGAGCATTGTCGCGTCATATTCCGACCTGCCCGAATGTAACGATCAACTCCCTTCGATGTATGTTGTAGAGAAAGATTCTAACTATCGGTGCTATAGAGGAGAATGGGATAGCTATCATGTGACGCCAAAAGTTTGTCAGTCCAGTGAGGAAGGCGAAAAGTACCTGGTGAATGGACTTGTGTACATTTGCAAGTCCGGCTACTGGGGGCTCACCACCGCCGACGATACAGGAATCAAGTGCACTAGGAAACATGTCAACGAGGAATTTTATGTGAACAATGTGCGTTACGCCTGCACGGACACCGGCTTCGTCGAGTTGACGTATCCGGCGTCGGTTCTTGGATACTGCTCGTCAACGCGTGAAGGTTCGATTGCCGAAGCCGATAGCGGTAAATATTTTACATGTGAACAAAACCGCTGGAGAAGTGCCACCGAACGGGATTTCCTGGGGGTGTGCGATGCTTCCTTGTATGGAGAAATAAGAACGGCCTTTGGGACGCAACATTATACATGCGTCAGGGGGGTCATTTGGGCGAAGACTACCGAGCTTGAAGAACTGGTGGGTGGATGCAAGCTCGAAATGAGTGACTCCGTCATCACGAGTCCAATTGACGGGGCCCATTATGTTTGTAAGAATGGCGAATGGAAGGGCGGAAGTATAGAAGAAATTTTTGGAAAGTGTACTAAAAGCAATGCTCACGACACGATCAACGAAGGCACTATTACATATATGTGCCTGGCGGAAGCGTGGGATCTTATTGACAACCTGGATCGAAATTTGGGCTTCTGCACCGATTTGAGTGTTGGCAATAAGGGCGAGAATAAAGGGACCATCTATTATTGCAAATACTATGGTGGCGAATATAAATGGATGACCGCTTCTACGGCGGAAGAAAAGTGGGGCTATTGCCCGACAGATACGACATTTGTCAAGGAACTTGATGGCGACTATTACAAGTGTGACCATGGAACTTGGAAATCGTCATCCTCAAGCGAAATTTTCCCTTATTGTCGCTCCACGATTGGCGAAAGGAAGGTGTACCAGGGGGTAGAATATGTTTGCGATACGAGCGCTTATCAGTATAACGGGGAATGGTATGCAATGACGTCTCTTGACTCGGCTCTGGGAGGATATTGTCGGACATCGATTTTGAACAAAGGTGTTTTGTTGAATGGGCAAGTCTATGTATGCAAAGTTGATAGTGTGTTAAGTTATAAGAAAAGCTGGTACTTGGGCACTATGCAAAACTATATGAATGGTTGTACAAAAAATCGCTTAGGAGAACGTGTGTTCAATGGGCTAGATACAAGTGTGTGCGTTTATAATACGTGTTCTGCTAAAATCCCAAGAACTTACTATTATGACGGAAAATCCACGAATGCATGCATTGAATATACTTCGGGATATATGTGGCAGCCTATTGTTCGTGATAGCCTTAAGGATAAACGAGATGGAAGGGTGTATGGTGTTATAACATTGGGTTCACAAAAATGGTTGAACTACGATTTGCATTATTGGGTTTATACAGCTTATGGTTCTGATGGCTATACTTTTTCAATAGATCCGAAGGAATATGAAGCTCGAGAACAAATATATAGATCGTATTACTATAAATGGACCGATGCTATGGGAAAAAAGGATATTTGTCCCGATGGGACGCATATTCCGTCCTTGGCGGAATGGAAAACTCTTTTTGATTATGCGCAGAAGTTGTCGCCGACAGAAGGGCTTTTGGCTTTGTTCCGGAGGTGGGATATTCGAACCAGTTATGTAGGAACTGATCTCTATGGCCTTGGTCTTAGAAAGGATGGCTTTGTGGATATGGATTATCTTCCTCCCGGTAATGATCCCAGATCGCATCTCAACGGCGACTATATGGCCTATTATTGGGCATCTGATGTAGGGGAAACTGATGGCACGGCCAGAGTGATTCATGTGGATACAACCATGACGGTTAATTATCAAACTGGAGCCCTGAAAGAAGACGCATACGCCATTCGCTGCATTGTGGATTGATGACTGCTCAATTCCTGCGTCATTGCGAGGGCGTAAGCCCGAAGAGGCCCATTACTCTTGTATGCTTAAAGCACTGCGCACGCTAGCAGGCTGCTTGCCGAGCAGGCGGTAGAGCTTGCAACGGAACAGCGGTATGGCGGCGATAACGCCTGCTGCTACGATGGCGATAGAGATGTATGCGACACCTGGTTTATTGAAGGTGGCGCGGAAGAGCAGACGCATCACCAGCAGAATGTACCAGTGTACGGCGAGAATCACGAGCGCATTTCTTGAAATGTTGCGGAGGATTCCCTTGAGTATGCGAATGGGACCGATGTTTGGAATCTTGTCGGCTGCGACAAAGGCGGTTACAAGCCCTGCGATACCGAAGAAGGAACTGGCTACGAATATCGGGAGGGATTTTCCGAGGTCGTTGTTCATGATGCTGAAATTCGGATCTGGAATTTCGAATGCGGCATAGAGAATGAATGCCGTAATGGAGCTGGCTACCACAAGGCTCCAAGGGATACCTTTTTTTCCTTTCCCGCACAGCGTGTTGCGAATGGGTTCCTTGCTTAGCCAGCCGCAAGCGAAAAAGAACAATACGGTCAAATCACGCTCGATTCCTAGAGGCAGCCGGATATGATGTCTGTACAGGAGCCAACCGCCGGCGAGGCTTGCAATGGCGATGATTATGGTCGCTGCCCGCGGGGCCTTTAAGCGGCTCGCAAACTTCTGCACGCCATAAAACATCAAACTCACTGAGTACAGCGTAAACACAAACCACAGCGGCCCCGAGCCAATGGAAGATTTTCCGGCCACAAAAATTTTTGCGAGGTTCCAGTAGATGTAATCCCATACGCTGGCGATTTCGGGCCGGATGTTCATCACCGTCATGCGTGGCGCTTTCGGGAATAAGTCGAAGTTGTATACGACCGGATCCAGCGCCAAGAACAACAGCGAAAGCAATATGTAGGGGAGTAGCAGAACTTTGCTTTTGTGAATGAAGTAGCTTTTGAAATTGGGAAAGCGCCTGGTGCTGAAAAGCATTCCCGAAATGAAGAAAAATGCCGACATGCGTAGCGCACTCAGGTGCAGCATTCCCATGTTTGCGTACGAAAACGATTGCTCCACATGGTATAGGCATACGAGCAACAACACGAATCCCTTGAATTCGTCAATCCACCCGATTCGTGTCTGGTTACTTAATACCATCTCGATTCATCGCCGATGGTCGTCATCGGCCCGTGTCCGGGGAATACGACGGTTTCTTTCGGGAGAGTGAGCAGTTTGTTTTTGATGCCTGTGACGAGTGCGTGGTCATCGCCGCCGAATAAATCGCTGCGCCCGCGGCTGCCTGCGAATAGAATGTCGCCGGGGAACAGCAGGGGCGGAACATTCGCTTGACCGTTGACTTCGCCCGGGTTTTCGCAGTAAAACGCGATGCCGCCGGGGGAGTGCCCGGCCACGTGAATCACTTGCAAGCGGATGCCGGGCACCTCGACGGCATCGCCCTCGGCAAGGTAGTTGCCGAGTCCGGGCGAAGGCTCACGCAGCGGGAGTCCGAACATCTCGCTCTGTTCTTCTTGCAAGTCCAGCATGAATGCGTCATCTTCGTGCGCTTCGGGCTGCACTCCATAAGTCTTGGCGACAAATGCGTTGCCCAGCACATGGTCTAGGTGCAAATGCGTATTCAGCAGATGCTTTACCGTAAGCTTGTTCTGCTCAATGTAGCGGGCGAGAGCCTGTTCCTCCTGCTCGCTAGAAACGCTCGGGTCAATGAGAATCGTATCGCCGGCGTCGTTGCTTAAAACGAAACCGTTCACGCCAAAGGGATTGAATGTAAAAGCCTTTAGTATCATTTCTCTTTAATATAAAAAAGAAGGCCCGATACTTTTCGCTCGGGACCTTCGCCTTTGAACATAAACTATACAATGTATGATGTGAAATGTTTCATCTCACACTACACATTACACTTTTCTAACCTTTGATTTCCCAGGTCGTGCCTTCCTTGGAGTCCTTGATGACCACGTTCATCGCGGCGAGTTCGTCGCGGATGCGGTCACTTTCGGCCCAGTTCTTGTTGGCACGGGCTTCCTTACGGGCAGCAATCAGCGCTTCAATCTTGGCGACATCCACGCCGTCGTTGGCGCCCTTCTTGGCGTATTCTTCACGAGGCTCGTCGAGCTTCAAACCGAAAATCTTGTCGAAGTCGGCCACGAGGGCGGCCTTTTCGCCGTCGTCGATATCGCTCTTGAGCATCGTGTTCATGATACCGAGGGCACGCGGCATGTTCAGGTCATCACCGATGGCGTCCTTGAATTCATTCTGGAATGCCTTGGCAGCATCGCTAGTGATGGCGGTAGCCTTACCGATCAGCGGGTCCGTCTTCTTGTGCAAGCTCTTGAGGCCTTCCTTGGCGCCTTCCAAAGCTTCCCACGTGAAGTTCAGGTAGTTGCGGTAGTGGCTGCCAATTGCGAAGAAGCGGTAGTCGAGCGGATTGAAACCGCGGTCCATCAGGAGCGAAACCGTCAGGAATTCGCCGCTGGACTTGCTCATCTTGCCGAACTTCTGTTCGGTCGTGCCGTCTTCCAGCTTTTCTTCGCTAGCGGTGCGGAGGAATTCGCCGTGCATCCAGAAGCGTGCGAACTGCACGCCGTTGGCGCATTCGCTCTGGGCAATTTCGTTCGTGTGGTGCACGCGGATGTGGTCGGTGCCTCCGCAGTGAATGTCGAGCGTCGGGCCGTTGTACTTCATGGCCATAGCGGAGCATTCAATGTGCCAGCCAGGGAAACCAACGCCCCACGGGCTGTCCCATTCCATGGCGCGCTTCTTGTCCTTCGGGCTGAACTTCCACAGGGCAAAGTCGGTGGCGTTCTTCTTTTCGCCCATGTCGATGCGGCTACCTTTGCGCAGGTTTTCCACGTCGAGGCGTGCGAAGTCGGCGTAGCGCGGAAACTTGAGGCTATCGAAGTAGATGCCGTCGGATGTGCGGTAGGTGTAACCCTTTTCTTCTAGGGTCTTCACCAGGTCAATCTGTTCCTGGATGTGCTGCGTGGCGGGAGTCCAGCGGGTCGGTTCCTGGATGTTGAGACGGTGCCAGTCAGCCATGAAAGCGTCGGTATAGAACTTAGCGATATCCCACACGGACTTGCCTTCGCGGGCGGCGCCCTTTTCCATTTTGTCGTCGCCGGAGTCAGCGTCGCTGGTCAAGTGGCCCACGTCGGTGATGTTCACGATGTGGTTCACCTTGTAGCCGTAGTAGTTCAGCGTACGCACCAGAAAGTCTTCGAAAATGTAGGTGCGGAGGTTGCCAATGTGGGCGAAATGGTACACCGTCGGGCCGCAACAGTACATGCGCACGGCGGGAACGCCTTCAGGAAGTGTGAAAATCTCTTTCTTACGCGATGCAGTGTTGTAGAATTGAAGTGCCATTTTAAGCCTCCGGTTAGTTATTTCGGCGCAACTTGCGTCGTTCGCGGCCAAATATAGCAAATTGGACCCATTTTAGAGCCTCCGCCACGGACGTCGAATGCGTCAAAAGCCGAATGTCACGTTTTACAACAGTTTTTTCTTGCAGCGGACAGACGCCTTCGTATTCTTTTCAAAATATCCGGTTATTACCAAGTTCTCGTTAAAATCTTGAGGGCCAGCAAAGAACTCGGTTTGGTAAAAATATAACTGGTAGGCGAATGTGTTTCTGTCTCCCGGTTTGTTCGGCCATGACCAGCTTCCTGTCGATTCTTTGGAAACCCATGTGTAGGCATTGTACTTGATAGATGCAATTTCGTCTGTCACCCTGGTGCCGATTTCCATGCTGTGAGAGGAAGAGCTGATGACATAGGTTTCCTCGACGTATTCCGTGTCAATTTGGTTGGGGGTAAGGTTTAATCCTGATCTGTTGTTGCCCAGAGACCTTGGCCAGCCATTCCTTGAGAGTGCCGAGTAGTAGTCATCATCAGTTATCGATGGAGAGAGTTTACTTGGAACGGCGTAGAAATTGAGCAGGTTTTCTGCTTCGTAAGTAGTAAGGAGCTTCCATCCGTCGGGGCATATACCTTGATGTCCTGATGTATCGTAATCGGCTTCGGCACAATAGAGCGAGTCGCATGATTCGTCAAGGACCATTGCTTCGTGCCATACGTACATGCTGTCACCACCGTATTTCACGTTTTCAGCCATGACGAGCATGCCATTCAGAAGGACACTCCTGTATTCCCTATTGTCGCGGGAATCCGTAAAATGGTGGTACCAGATATGCTCGCTTGCATCACAGACAAATTCCAGTCCCCAGTAAGTTCCTTTTTCTCCATTGCTTGTACACAGACCCAGACTATCTTCGGGAGCCTGGAGTGGGTACCAGCGGTTTCCGACGCATACATATTTTTGACTGTTGAAATCATCCGTATCGATGGTTATCATATCGTATTGCCGACTCGCGTCGCACAAGCCTTCCTTCTCTTCGGCCTGGGTGGCAACCTTCCACTTTTTGTCCTGGCAAATGTAATTTTTCTTGTTCAAGAAGAACATCTCGCCTTTCTTTGTGCTGTCGCATTTCTTGATTTCGTTGATGTTGGCTTCGGCCCAATATCCCAACTTATAGTGGAAGGTGGAGTCTAGGTATTGGCAGAGCGTGTCTCCCGCGGTTTCGCAATCTTTAAGGATTGTGTCCTTGGGGGTGATTTGCCATTCGTAAACAAGGGTGTCTACCCATCGGCTTTCGGTGCCGCTGACATATATGTTTGTTTGTTCCGAAAAACAGATGTAGTTTGTATCCTGCAATGTATAGCGCTTGCCCTGGATACCGGCGTTGCATTCGCCAAAGGCAAAATTAAGCTTCTGTTCAAGGCTTGCTGTTTCCCAGAAGCCATCTTTGCAAATGTAAAATGATGATTTATTTTCGCCGACGGAGCCTTCTTTTTTGCTGGTACATTTGCCGAGCGATTCGAAAATGGTGTTCTTGTCGCTTACGCAGCGAATGTGCAACCTGGCGTCCTGGTAAATTTCTCCCGAATGCCTGTCCGTATCCGTTTCGAAACGGATGTAGTAGATGTCGCCTTCACGATCCATCTTTGACATGGTCCAGAAACCGGTCATGCTTCCTTTATAGCGACAGTCGTTGCCCCTGCAAATACCCGTAGGCTCGATATTGAATCCAAGGATATTTCCGCCGTTACCGCTGACAACTTCACCGTGGATTGTGTCGTTTTTCCAGCCGCTTGTGGACTTGAGTGCCCAACCAGCGGAATCTCCGTATACATTTTCGATGGTTTTAAAAAGATCTTGCCATTCGGACTTTAGGGGTAGGTGCCAACCTTCGGGACAAGCTTCTTGGGCTGAAGCCCAGCCGTACCTTTTGTCTGATGAGCCGTAATCATCTCCTGCGTAAGCCAGATTCTCGGTCATCCATGTCTGTTCGCCGATGGTGACGGTACTGTATGATTTTCCGTCGCGGGGGTCCTTGAAGCTGCCGGTGGACACGTCGATCGAGATTTCTTCGCCGTCCTCATTGACGTAAGTCAGGTTGTCGGGGCCGGAACCGGATGTGGAATCACCACAGGCGATAAAATAAAGGAAACTGGCTACCATGAGTAGCGTAAGCCTTTTTGTCATCTTCTAACTCTCCCAAAAATGAATGTACAAAAGGGACATTCATTGTTATTTACAACATAAATATAGAAGAAAAGGGGGAGAGGTATGGTATGAAGTTGTGCAGGATATTCTGTTTAAAGGATTTTCTTCAGTCCGTCGATGTCGCGGAGCAGGATTCTGCCCCTCTTGATTTCGACAAGGCCCTTGGCGGCGAATTCCTGGAGCATGCGGGCCACCACCTCGCGGGCAGAATTCACGTCGCGGGCGATTTCTTCCTGCGTTTTCTTGACTTCGTCTTTGCCGGTGCTTTCAAAAGCCGAAATCAGGTAAGAGGCCAGGCGCTGGTCGAACCGTTTGAACAGCATGAGCTGAATCGCCCAAATGGTCTGCGAATAACGCTCGGTCTCTTTTTCGAAGACAAAAGCTTTCACGTGGACGTTCGAATCCATCAACTTGGCGCACAGCGATGCCGGAATCACCAGCACGGTCGTGTCTTCTTCGGCGGTGACTTGGGTCTCGAAGGTTAGCTGGTGAATCACGCAAGAGGCCGTCGAAACGCAAAACTCGTTTGCGTGTGCGCGGTACAGGGTGATTTCGCGACCTTCGTCAGAGATGAGTCCCACGCGAATCCCTCCGCTCAAGATAAAGATAATCCCGAGGCAAGAGGTCTTGCTGTTGTGAATCATCTGGTTCTTGCCGAAGCGCTTTGTGACGCAACGGTCCGAAACCATCGCCTTTTCTTCGGGCGAAAGATTCTGCCAAAAGGGCAGATTCGGAAGGAAGTGACTGAATGGACCTAAGCTCATAAAAGATGCACCTTCCTTGCAATATACAAAAAAGGTGCATCGCCTTAAGGAGGACTGTTTAATCGATCATACGTTTAGCTGAACATGTTTACAATCTGGTCTTTCGGGCGAACCCCGACGGCGGAATTCACAATCTTGCCTTCCTTGATGACCACGAGCGTAGGGATGCTCATGACGCCAAAGAAAGAAGCCAGTTCGCCCTGCTCGTCAACGTTCACTTTGCAGACCTTCACCTTGTCACCGTGCTCTTCGGCGATTTCGGAGATGGTGGGCGAAAGCATGCGGCAGGGCCCGCACCAGGGTGCCCAAAAGTCAATCAGAACAGGCTTGTCGGAGTTCATGACTTCGGTTTCAAAGTTGCTCTTGGTGATGTTCAATTCGGTCATTTTTTACCTCTCTTTGTTTTTATTCTTGTTTACACCTATATTTTACCTAATGTGCGCCCGCTTATCTGTGACTAGGTCACATTACCCGAAAATTTTTCTAAATTCGGCGCCATGATTTTTTCCGAGATCATTAAAGAATCTTACGAACCGAGGGAGTATCCGGCGCTGGCTCAGCTTTCTGATGAGTGGCTGCAGACGCGCCCGTTTTGGGACTGTAAGGTCTTGGTGGCAACACCGATTTTCAGGAACACGCTGGTAGAATACCGAGCGCTGTTGGCTGGCGGGGCAGACCTATATGTGGGTTATTCCGTTGGAACATCGGGGGCAGCTATGCCTTGCGATAAGAAAATCGTCGAATTGATCAAGGAAAAAGAAATTCCCGTTGTGACCGACGAAGACATCAAGAGTGGTAAAGTTGCCGATGACTTCGACCTGATTTTGGATTGTGCTGGTCAGTTTGCCTTTTGCCACCCGAAAAAGGGCTTTGTGGAACTCACCCGCAGTGGAGTGCAGTTCTTTGAAAAGTCGGAACTCCCGGTGTATGTGGCCGATAGCGGAATTGTCAAGCGCATTGAAACGGTGCTCGGTACGGGCGATGGTTTCTTTCGCGGGTTGGAATCCATGGGATTTTCGGATTTTGAAGGAAAATCGCTGGTGGTTTTCGGTAGCGGCAAGGTCGGCTGTGGCATAGCCTTGCATGGCGTGCGCCGCGGCATGAATGTCTGCACCATCACCAATACCCGTAACGAAGATTCCAACTCGAATTTCAGCAGAGTCCTGTTGAACAACGAAGTGCGAATTGAAGACTACATGGATGACGATATGGTGGCGGATGTGATTGCCCACGCCGATTTCGTGGTGACGGCAACGGGCCGCAAAAATGCGCTGACCCTGTCTGCCGTATCGGCGATTCTTGCAAACGCCAATGCTATCGTGGCCAATATGGGTGTTGAAGACGAATTCGGCGAACTTGTTCCCAATACAAGAGTGCTGAACGGGAAGTCTCCCTTGAATTTTGTGCTGGATGAACCCACTCACCTCAAGTATATCGATACTAGTCTTGCCTTGCATGCGGCCTTAGGGGTGCGTCTGTTGCAAGATTGCTCTGGAGATGCAAAGCCTTTCAAGGGCGTGCAGGATCCTCCGAGTGAAATAGAACAACGTTTGTTGGTAACGACTATCCAGAATGGGGTCATTGGCCCTGAAATCTGTGACATGCTTCGGTAATACAATGTTCATTATTCCGGCCTAGAGCCAGAAATCCATCTCTATAATTGTAAAAACCGCAAGATTTGTAAATAAATTCTTGCTTTTTCTTTTTTTTTAAAGTATAATTGCAAAAGAAAGAATACAGTGAGGATTGTATGAATCTGAAGAAGACAATTGCAATGACTTTGGTGTCCGTAGCTTTTGCTATGGCTCAGGAACAACCTGCTGCAGCCCCTGCTAACGCTGCAGAAACAGCCGCGGCTCAGCCCGCTGCGGAAGCGGCCCAGCCTGCTGCTCCTGCCGAAGCGCAGCCTGCGGCTGAAGAAGCCAAGACCGCAGAAGCCCAGCAGCCTGCTCCTGAGGCTACCGCCCCCGCTGAAACGGCGGCGCCTGCTGCTCAGCCTGCCGTCGAAGAGGCCAAGCCCGTTGAACAGCCTAAGGCCGCAGAACCTGCCGCTCCTGCCAAAGTGGCCGCTGCGCCTGCTCCCGAAAATGTGGCCCCCGCTCCGGAAGGCGTTGTCCGCAAGGGCCCGCCCAAGACTCCCTTTACCGTATTGCATGGCAATGCTTATAACCGCGTCGAAAACGAAGCTGCGGGTGACAATGTGAACACGTTGCTGAATAAGAGCTTGACCAAGATGGCTTTTAACAAGTTCTTCTACATTGAACCTGCTGGCGAAAAGGGCGTTGTGTCTCTGGGCGGTTTCTTTGCTGCAATGGATATTTCTGGTGAACTTGGCCGTGCTACGGCCGGTTATGCCACTCCCGGCTTTGCTGTGGCTGCCCGCGTAGGTTTAGGACAAATTAAGACTGAAACCAAAAATGTCGACATTAAGGAAACGGTTGAAGGCGATGACTGGGGACTTACCTTGTCTAAGGTCCTTGGCGGTTATTCGTTGACCTTGGCTGGCGATTGGACTACCTATGCTAAGGAAACGAATACGGAACCCAAGAAAGGTCCCAAAACGGAACAGCGCTACCGCGACCTGGATGCATCCTTGATTTTGAGCAATGGCCCCTCTGCCCAGAAACATTTCTGGTCTACAGGCGTGGCCTTTAACCGCCACGAAGACGAAATGGAAGTTGGCGGCACCTTGATCGGTGATTCCCTGACGTCGAATGTCTCGATTGTTCCGGTGTTCAGTTATGGTTCACCGGTGCTCCGTGCAAGTTATGCCAATGTCTATATGGGCGTAAATGCAGCTGTGCCTGTTACCATTTACGACAAGGCTGACATGCGTGATTCCACGTCCGGTAAGCTGGAAGAAGCATCACTCTTTACGGTTGGCTTGAGCCTGACTCCCAATATTTTGGGCGAAGTCCTCTTGACTGAATCCCTGATGCTCTTTGGTGAAGCCGCCTACACTTGGGAAGCCTTCCGCTATATCGATAGCAAGACCCCTTATAACGATGTCGAGGTTAAGGAAAGCCTTGCTGACAAGGTGGAAGCCTCCCTGGGATTCCGTTACCAGTACAAGGATTGGGCTGCCTGTGAATTTGCCTTTGGCGATTCCTTCTTTACCGATACCAAGTCCATCTTCAATGGCGAAGGCGTGTTCGTGAGCTTCGGCGGATTCATCTACTTCTAATTGCCTAGTCGGGCTGTTTTTGCCCGTTTTG
>JAEEGK010008921.1_pt1 | contig 23558 bp, 22 predicted proteins | sample 8958771 | NCBI WGS metagenome assembly JAEEGK01 (sample SAMN16246547, study PRJNA631951) | gut metagenome | biome: gut microbiome; feature: rumen; material: SC-attached | host: Bos | place: Iran: Karaj | collected 2018-10
CGATTTTCAGCTCGACGATCGCAGGCGGGCTCGCGCCCGTCAAGATCGGAGGGGAGAAAAGCGCCGAAAGAGCGCCGTTTGAAGCGTGTTCTTATAGGTTACGTCTGCTTAAGAAAAAAACCGCATCGGCGCCTCAAAGACGCCGATACGGTCATATCGCTTCCGTATCGGTGAGCTTTCAGCGCTGGCAAAAGCTTTTACGCTGACGCTCGGTGTATCTGGCTTGACGTATGAAACGTCCTCACAGTGACCTGCTCGCCGGAGAATTTCACCCCGTTCCGCCGCCGTCGGCATACAGCCGACGGACGCGCCGCGTATCTCTATATTATTTTTGTGATCATGCACGTCCGAAGGACATGCCCTGCGGCGTACCGCCGATGCGTACGGCGGCCGCCTCCGAATATTATAGCACCCCGCTCCCGCGCTTTGCAACATAAACCTGCTTTTGTTCAACTTTTCTTTCCTGTCTGCGGGAACGCCCGCCGCGGAAAAACTCCGCGGCGGGCGTTACGATTATTCTTTTTTCGGTCACAGCGTGCCGCGCTCGAGCAGCGCCGCCTCCTTCACGCCGTCAAATTCGGGCACTCTTACCTCGATAAGCTCTCTGCGGGAGGTGGGGACGTTCTTGCCCACGAAATCCGCCCTTATGGGCAGCTCGCGGTGTCCTCTGTCGATAAGCGCCGCCAGCTGTATCGCGGCGGGCCTGCCCAGGCGTATCAGCGCCTCTATCGCGGCGCGCGCGGTCCTGCCGGTATATATGACGTCGTCCACCAGCACGACCGTTCTGCCCCGTACGTCAAAGTCTATTTTGGTCCGGTTGACCGAAGCCTGCTCGCCTACCTCGCTCAGGTCGTCCCTGTACAGGCTTATGTCCATTTCTCCGAGCAGCGGCCTCGAGCCGGATATGGCGGCGATGTTGTCCGCGATCTGCCGGGCAAGAGGAACGCCCCTGCGGAATATGCCCACGAGGCACAGCCCGCCGCAGTCCGGATTGCGCTCGATTATCTCGTGGGAAATGCGCATGAGCGAGCGGTCCATCGCGGCGCCGTCCATCAAAACAGCCTTCTGAACGTACACCGCGCTTATCTGTGGACGGAGGTGTTTATGCCGGTCATGTCCGGTCCGTCATTGAGGTTGTTCCAGTTCCACTCGCGTCCTCCCAGGAAGACGGAGGAGTTCATGTCGTTGCTGAGGAAGATCAGGATGGCCTCGGGGAACTTCATGCACAGGTCGTAGAAGAACTCCTTCTTCGCCATTTCGTTCACCTCGCCGTCGGAGGTGATACCGTACTTCTTTTTGAGCATACCCAGCTCCTCGTCGGTGGCGATGAGGTAATCGCGGGTGAACTTGTAGGAGCGTTCGTCAAAGGGCTCGCCCTGCTTCATGTGTCCGGGGATAACGACCTCGGCGCCGATGGCCTCCATCTTGTCCAGAGCGTCTATCCACTTTTTGCGGCCGTTGGCGCTGACCTCGCAGGTGAAGGGATGCGCGTTGCTGAACAGGACGTCGGAGCCGATGATGGTGCTGATGGAGGGGACCCATACCACGGTGTTGTACTGCAGATCGCCCCATACCTGCGGGAAGATTATGATCTCCTCGCCCTCGAGCATGATCTTGTTGTCCTTGGGGATGGGGGTCAGCTCGGTAAAGCGGCGGCAGAGGTTGACCTTGCCGATGATGCTCTCCCAGTGCTCGACCTTGTCGCCGAACTGCACGTTGATGGTGGGGATATCCTCCTCCATGGCGTAGCAGATGCAGTCGGGGAAGGCTTCCTTCACGTGGCCTATGCCCCAATAGTGGTCGGGATGGGCGTGGGAAGCGAATACGGCCTTGAGGTTGAGGTTGCGCTCGCATATCTCCGCGATGACGCGGTAAATGTTGGAGCGGGTCCACTGGCAGTCTACCAGCACGGCGTCCTTCTCGCCGAAGATCAGGGTGCTGACGACGTTGAAGCCGGCCTCGTCGGATATCATGGCGAGGGTCTGGAGCTTTCCGGGGCCGTGGGTATTAAGGCGTACTTCCATACTCATGTTGATATGCATCTCCTTATATGAAATAATTTACTCGGTGAATGTATACAGTTTATCACATATTTGCAAATTCGCAAGTACAATCGTATAATGGTCCCGATCAGACACCGGGGAGCGTAAAATGATAAAGAATGTTTTATGGGACGTGGACGGGACTCTGCTCGATTTTGAGCAGACCGAGCGCTTCGCCCTGAAAAAATGCCTTGACGATATCGGCGTGCGGGCGGACGACGCCATGGCCGCCCGTTACAGCCGCATCAACGACGCCTATTGGAAGCGCCTCGAAAAGGGCGAATGCAGCCGCGCCGAGGTGGCCGTGGGGCGCTTCCGCGATTTCTTCGCTTCCGAGGGCATAGACGCCGATCCCGCTCTCTTCGACGCGGCGTATAAGGAGGCGCTGTGCCTGCGGCAGTTTCCCGTTGACGGCTGCTTATCCGTATGCGACGAGCTGGGAGAATACGTCCGGCAGTTCGTCGTGACCAACGGCAGCGCCCGCGTGCAGGAGAGCAGACTGCGCTCCAGCGGGCTTTACTATTTTATGAACGGCATCTTCATCTCGGAGGAGATAGGCTTTGAAAAACCGTCCGCCGATTTTTTCGATATCGTTCTTGCCCTCATCGGCCCGGCCGAAAAGGATGAGACCGTCATAATAGGCGACTCGCTCTCCGGCGATATGCTCGGCGGCAGCAACGCCGGCATACTGTGCTGGTGGTACAATCCCCGCGGGGCAAAAAACACCCTGGGCGTCCGCATAGACAGGGAGATAAAAGACCTGCGGGAGGTCCTTGAAATACTGAAGGCGGAAAACCCGGGAAAAGACTGACCGGGCTTTCGTTCATGCGTCCGCCCCGGCAGCGTATCGGGCAGCGGCGACCGCCGGAATGACGGGGAGAGGCGCAGAGGATATCCAACTGTCGGATCAGAAATTGAAATGAGGACAATCCCTGTATTTTTCCGGCCATTTCTTCCTGTTGTAATCCCATCCGAGCTTTTCGACAAAAACGCACTTTTCATCTTTACAGATCTTTTCGTTCAGATATTCGATAAAATCCGTTTCATCAAATCCCGATCCGCTTCTATCGTGAATTTGAAGCGTAACGCGGTCCATACTGAAATCCGCGCAAAGCCGGCTGAACGATCCCGCGACAAAGTCGGGAACAAGATATACTTTCAGTTCATTATCCGCACTCAGTATTACATTTTTCAAAAGCGTCATTTCCTTTTCCGTTAGGGCGAAGGGAGTTGAACTCCTGCCGCCTGAAAGCGTCCCTTTTCGGCGCTTTTTGCCCTTTTTTCTTTGCAAGGCGACAGCCTTGCCGCATCAAAAAGAACAAAAATCACTCGAAAATTGCCTGCTTGCAGGTGCCGCGCAGTTTTCGCGGAGCGAATGGGCGCGCAGGCAAGGCGAAAGCCGCAGGGAATACTTCCGTATTTTCAAGGCTTTCAACGAAGCATGGGCGTTCATGCGCCCGTGAAAACCGGCAAGGGTTCAATTCCCTTTGCCCTATCCCGCAGAGCAGAAAGAATAGATATTCCACACAGGGCGAAGGGTATGAACCTTTCGCCCTGCGTTATCGATACGGCGGTCATGGCTTCGGCAGCAGCACACACGGAAAGCGATCTTTGCTCATTCCAGCAGCGCGTCAAGCGCGCTTACCCGCCGCGCCCACAGCTCCCGGTCATGCCCGCGGGGGCTGAGCGAGGGTATGGTGCGTACGTACTCGCTCAGCGCGGCGCTGAATTTGACCGCGCCGTATACGCTGCAGTGGAGAAAATCATAAAAATCCGTTTCCATATCCAGACCCATCCCGTCAAACCCGGCGTTGAAGTCCCTCAGCTCGGTGCCCTCGTCGAGAACGGAGCGTATGCGCTCCATCCGCTCCTCCGGGATACAGGCGCATGAGGGCGCCTGGAACAGGACGAGTTTTATCCCCTTTTTGCCGCAAAGCTCCTCGATTTTTTTCAGATAGGAGATATTTGCGGCATAGTCCTCCTCCGAGACGTGATATTCCCGCTCGCCGCGGCTTTGCTGACTGCGGGAAAGGGTCATAAGAGTGGCGCCCGCGTAAATATCGGGCTTTTCGTCCTTCCGCGCCCTGAACAGGCTCCGGGGATCGGTATGCTGCCAGCGGTCATGATAATTGAACAGCGGAAACAGCAGGCCGAAGCGTTCTTCCTTCTCCGCGGCGTTAATCGTCGCGCCCAGCCGGTTCAGCGAAAAGCGGGGCATATATCCTACGTTTATCCTGCTGTAGCTCTGATAGCGGTCAAACATCACTCCCGTTATCTCCAGAAGGACGGCGGAAGGACTCTGCGTTTTCAGCGCCTCGCGCAGGGTGTAATACGTCTGCGGGATCGTCTGCTCGGGCCCCGCCATGACGTAAGCGGTCAGAGCGGTGTCCTCATATATCTTTGCGGGTATCACGTCGCAGTAGGCGATGGACGAGCCCAGCACCAGCAGATCTATGCTGTTTTTCGGCTCTTTGAGATACATGCTCCACGTTGCGCCGTAGTCGAGGCGCTCCGGCAGGAGGGCGCGCTCCGCGCACAGCACGGCCGCGAGCAGTACCGCCAGGCAAAGCGCCCCCGAGACGAGGCGCCGGCATGCTTTGGATATCCCTTTCACTTTGCGCCCTCCTCTCAAAAGCGGAAATAAACAAACTGCTGGGCGTCATACGCATCCCCGTAATATCCGAAGATAAGCACGGATAAAATAAGGAATACGTATACGCCGTACCTGTACAGGTCGTGCCGGCAAAACCACCGGGACAGATCGTGCTTTTCCCGCAGCGCGTCTATGACCCAGAGCAGGGCAAGGAAAAACGCCGTCACTGCCAGCATCAGGCGCGACTGCCCCAGCATGGTGACCGCCGGGATGAACGGATGGGTGAAAAAGCCCGCGGCGGCTTTGAGCACATATACGGCGTCGCCGATGCTCCGGGCCCTGAAAAAGACCCAGGCCGACGCCGTCAAAACGAAGACGGCGCAGACGGACAGCGCCCTGATAACGATATTATCCCTCGGGATGAGCTTATACAGCCTGTCGCGCAGAGGCTTCAATACGATGCCGGCCACCTGATAAAGCCCGTGGATGAGCCCCCACAGGACGAAGGTCACGGCCGCGCCATGCCACAGCCCGCTTACGGCAAACACTGTCAGCACGTTCAGACAGTGCCTCCATTTCGCCGTTCTGCTCCCGCCCAGCGGGAAATACAGATAGTCCCTGAACCAGGACGACAGCGAAATATGCCAGCGTCTCCAGAATTCCTTTATCGAGCGCGAGCCGTAGGGGAAGCGGAAGTTTTCCGTAAGCCTGACGCCCAGCATGCGCGCGGAGCCTATGGCCATATCCGAGTATGCGGAAAAGTCGCAATAAATCTGGAAGGAAAAGCAGACCGCCGCAACGACGAGCTGCCCGCCGTTGAAGGAACGGACGCTGTCGAAGGCCGTATCCGCGACTATGGCAAGCTGATCGGCGAGGATCATTTTTTTCATCAGTCCCCATAAAAAGCGCAGCACGCCGGCCTTGAAGTCCTCGTCGGAGAAGCGCCGCGTCTGCCTGAGCTGAGGCAGCAGGCTGCCCGCCCGTTCTATGGGCCCGGCTGCGAGCAGCGGAAAAAAGGACACAAAAAGCGCATAGTCGAAAAAGTTTCTTTCCGCCCGTACGCTCCCCCGGTAAACGTCGATGATATAGCCTGCGCTCTGAAAGGTATAAAAGGATATCCCCACCGGCAAAAGCAGATCGAGCCTTCTTTCTCCGCCCATACCGAAAATACCGGTGAAGATATCCGCAAAAAAGTTGAAATACTTGAACAGGAACAATATCCCGAAATTTATCGCCAGCGCAGCCGCGATCCACGATTTTCTGCGTCCGAGCGCCCTTTTTTCCACCAGCAGACCGCACAGCCACGTGGTCACGGAGGACAGAAGCAGCAAAAGCGCGTATGCCCTTCCCCAGCCCATGTAAAACAGATAGCTTGCCGCCAGCAGCGCCGGATTTTTCAGGCGCCGCGGCAGCAGAAAATACAGCAGCAGCATCACCGGGAGAAACAGGAAATAAGAAAAAGAATTGAAATTCATATCAGACCTCGGGCATAATCACGACGTTTCGGCTTTTGCTTGATCCCGGCGCCCGGTGTCAGATGAGCGACTGCTCGTTTATTATCAGCTTGAATTTCATTCCCAGCGCCTCCGCCGCCTTGCGGCACATCATCATGCGTTCCATGAATATCTCGAAATAATCCATCACCGAGCCGTAGCGGGTATCGACCGACAGTCTGAGCTGTATGCTGCCTCGGTCCTCGCTTATCGTAAGCTCCGATTTTTTCACCGAGTAATTGACCCTGTCGTGGATATCGAACGTGCTTTTGTCGTTATTGCGCACGCGGCTGCGGCGAACGTCGGACTTGTCCGCCAGGATCAGCGCGGCCGCGAGCGGATTTACGGGCGTGCCGGTCCCCTCGTCGTGGTTGCCTATGGCCGAAACGACGTCGGCGACCTCCTCCGGGGGCATGCCCATATCCGACAGCAGCCTGAACGCCATAAGCGCGCTGCTCTGCGAATGCTCGACGCGGTTGATGAGATTGCCTATGTCGTGAAGATACGCGGCTATCCTGACCAGCTCCGCCGTCCTGTCGGGATATCCGAGCGTTTCGAGGATATACCCCGCCGTTTTGGCCACGCGGCCGACGTGACCGAAGCTGTGCTCGGTATAGCCCAATGCGTTGAGGGCGTCGTCCGCCTTTCGTATGTACAGATTTACGTCTTCGTTTTTTCTCAGCGACGCATAAGTTACCATGTTCATTTTCGGCTCCGTTCGCAGTATAAATAGAAGGTACCGTCATTCTACCATACGCGCTCCGTCTTGAAAAGCCGCGGGAAAAGATATATACTGATATCGTTCGACAAAAACCGCATAATAAAATGATGGGACTGATAGATTTGGGAAAGAACAAAAAACGCCTCGGCGACCGCAAGGACGGCAAGCTGCTCCGCGATCTGGACTCGATGCACTATATAGTCCCCCTGCTCTACCCCAACCGCTGCGACAACGAGGCCTTCATTTCCGAGCGCGTCGACCTCACGGCGATAAACGCCTATCTTGAAAAGAAAAACGCCGACGGCGGAGAATTCCCGCTCAAGCTTTTCTACGTCATCGTGGCCGCCATGGCCCGCACCGTGGCCCTCAGGCCGAAGATGAACCGTTTTATAGCCAACAAGAACGTATATCAGCGCAACGAGCTGACCGCGTCCTTCGTGGTAAAAAAGCAGTTCGCCGACAACGCGAACGAAGCTCTCGCCATCATCCATTTTTCCGACGACGACACCATTGATACCGTAAAGGACAAGATAGTCGCTCAGATCACGTCCTGCCGCAGCGACAAGGCGGACAGCTCCACCGAGAGCATGGACATGTTCAACCGCATGCCCCGCTTCCTGTCGCGCTTTATTGTGTGGATTATATGCCGCCTGGACGTGCACGGTCTCGTCCCCGCCTCCCTTATAGAGTCCGATCCATATTATTCCTCGATAGTCCTCACCAATCTCGGCTCCATAAAGCTGCACTCGGGCTATCACCATCTGACCAACTGGGGCACGAATTCCCTTTTCGTCGCCGTGGGCGAACGGAAGCTCAGACCGTTTTTCAGCGACGACGGGACCTTCGAAATGCGCGACAGCCTCGATCTCGGGCTGACGGTCGACGAGCGCATAGCCGACGGATATTACTATTCCAAAAGCGTACGCCTGCTCAAAAAGCTGCTTGAAAACCCCGAGCTGCTTGAGCGTCCGCTCACGGAGGAGGTAGATTACTGATGAGCACGACCGAAGTAAAGACCCCCTGGATACGCAATTTAGGCGACGTCCCGGCGCATCTGGAATATTTCCGGGGCTCCATGTTCGACATGGTCAAGAGAGTCGCGGAAAAATACCCGGACTATATCGCCTTTGATTTCATGGGCCGCTCCACCAGCTATCTGCGCATGGTGCAGAATATAGAGCTGTGCGCCCGCTCCCTCAAGACCCTCGGAGTGCGCGAGGGCGACAAGATCACCATCGCCATGCCGAACTGCCCCCAGGCGATATACATGTTCTACGCCGTCAACCTCGTCGGCGGCATATGCAACATGATCCACCCGCTCAGCGCCGAAAAGGAGATAGAATTCTATCTCAATGAGTCGGAAAGCTATTCCGTGATAACCCTCGACCAGTTTTACGGCAAGTTCGAGGCGATAAGGCAGAACACGAAGGTGGTGAATGTCATCATCGCCAGCGTGAAGGATGAGCTGTCTCGCCCCGTCAGGGCCGGATATATGGTCACCGAGGGCCGCAAGATACAGAAGATACCCGACTCCGCCCCCGTGATACGCTGGAACGACTTCATAAAGCTCGGCCGAGCCTGCTCATGGAATTACAAGGTGGAGCGCTCCGCCGACGACGACGCAGTCATACTCTATTCCGGCGGCACCACCGGCACCACCAAGGGCATAATGCTGACCAATCTCAATTTCAACGCTCTCAGCGAGCAGGTCGTCGCCGCCAACCCCATGTTCCGCCCCGGCGACAAGATGCTCTCCGCAATGCCGCTGTTCCACGGCTTCGGTCTCGGCGTATGCATACACACCATGCTTTCCCAGGGCGGGCGCTGCGTCCTCGTGCCGCGTTTCACCGCCAAGACCTACGCCAGGCAGATAGTGAAATACCGCTGCAATTTCATTGCCGGCGTCCCCACGCTGTATGAGGCCCTGCTGCGTCTGCCCTCCATGGAGGGGGCCGATCTCAGCAGTCTCAAGGGCGTTTTCTCCGGCGGCGACTCCCTTTCCGTGGAGCTGAAAAAGAAATTCGACAAATTCCTCTACGACCACAAATCCGCCGTGCAGATACGCGAGGGCTACGGCACCACCGAATGCGTGACCGCCTCCTGCCTCACTCCCCCGCACACGTCCCGCGAGGGCAGCATAGGCCTGCCCTTCCCCGATATGTATTATAAGATAGTAAAGCCCGACACCGACGAGGAGCTGCCCTACGGCGAGGAGGGCGAGATACTCCTTGCCGGTCCCACGGTCATGAAATGCTATATCAACCATCCCGAGGAGACCGCCCGCACACTGCGCAAACACGCCGACGGCCTCACCTGGGTATACACCGGCGACCTCGGCTATATGGACAGCGACGGCTTCATCTATTTCCGCGGCCGCAGCAAGCGCATGATAATCTCCTCGGGCTACAATATCTACCCCGGACAGCTCGAGAATATCATCGACGCCAACGAGCTGGTCCACATGAGCTGCGTCATAGGCGTGCCGGATCCCTACCGCATGCATAAGGTCAAGGCCTTCGTCATGCTCAACGCCGGGGTGCCCGCGAACGACGCCACGAAAAAGGCCATACTCAGCTATTGCTCGAAGCATATAGCCAAGTACGCCATGCCCTCCGATATAGAATTCCGCGACTCCCTGCCCACCACGCTGGTAGGCAAGGTGGCTTACCGCAAGCTGGAGGAGGAAGAGGCCGCCGCGGCCGCGGCGGAGGCGGAGAATCGGGAGCCCGCGGAAGCGCGGTGAACGGAGTTAAAACCAAAGTCAGCGGGGAATATCCCCGCTGACTGTTTTTTTATTCGATACACTCGACGGTTTCCCGTCCCGTCACCCTGTCCCAGGAAAAGAGGGGTATGAGCTCCCGCGGCGAAACGGCCTCTTCCCTGTCGGTAAGTCCGGCGGCAAAGGCCAGCCGCCCCGTAAGCTCTTCGGGCGAGTACCGCCGGCGCAGCGCCCCCATGTCCAGCGCCCGGTCGCGCTTGGAGAGCTTTTCTCCGTCCGCTCCGGTCAGTATGGGCAGATGATAGTATTCCGGCGCGGGATAGCCGAGCAGGCGCTGCAGATACAGCTGCCGCGGCGTGGAGGAGATCAGGTCGCGTCCTCTCGCCACCTGGGTGACGCCCGCCTCTCCGTCGTCCACGGTGACGGCGAGCTGATATACGAACACTCCGTCCGCCCTTTTCAATACGAAATCCCCGCACTCCCTCGCCAGGTTTTCGCGGTACTCTCCGCAGAGGCCGTCCACGAACGAAATCTCCTCGTCCGGGACCTTCAGACGGTACGCCGCCTTCCCGGGCCTGGGCTCCGTCAGGCCGCGGCAGGTGCCGGGATATATCGGATGTCCGTCGGAGGCGTGGGGCGCATTCACGATGTTCAGTTCCCCGCGGGTACACCAGCACGGGAAGGTCAGCCCGCGCTCCGTGAGGCTGTCGAGAGCGGCCTGATATACTTCGCTCCGGCTGCTCTGCTTCGGCGTTTCCGCGTCCCACTCCAGACCGAGCCATTCCAGGTCCCCGCGTATCAGATCGGCGTATTCCTCGCTGCATCTGAGCGTATCGAGGTCCTCCATGCGCAGAAGTATCCTCCCGCCCGCCGCCTTCGCTCCGAGCCAGGCCAGAAGAAAGGCGAACATGTTGCCCAGATGCATGCGTCCGCTGGGCGTCGGCGCAAATCGCCCCACTACCACGGCGTCCCTCCTCTCAGCCGCCCGGCTGTCTGTAAAGGATAAATCTCCTTGCCAGGAAATTCCAGACGTACACTATCATCGCCGAAAAGGTCTTGGACAGCAGCACGATGATGCCGAGCCTGCCCGCGAAGAACCATACGAGCAGCTCCGTCAGCCCCAGGCCGACGAGGCTTATCGCAAGGAACACGGCCATTTCGAATGGCCTGCTCATCCGCGGCTCCAAAGCCGAGAAAACGAAATGCCTCGTCAGGATATAATTCAGCGCCGTCCCTATGATGAAGCCTGCGGCGGCGGCGAGAAGATAGTGCACGCCCAGGCTTTTAAGCAGCATCAGAACGGCGGTATCGGTCAGGAAAGCGGCTCCGCCCACGAACACCGAACGGAAGAACTGAACGGCTCCGTCCTGCGTCGGCTCCACGAAAAGCTCACGCAGGCGAAAATGCTTCAGAAGGAAGATCAGATTTTTCATAACGGTATCAGTATAACCCTCCGCGGCGGCAAACGCAACCGAGAAAATCATTGACATAGTTTTTTCGCGGTTATACAATTATCGTTACACGTTAGGAGGGTTTTTGCGTGAAGACCATAAGCGAGATAAACGAAAAGATCGCTTCCGGCAGCGCCGTAGTCCTTACGGCGGAGGAAGTGGTCAAAATGGCGCGGGAGCAGGGCGTAAAGGATACCGCGCGGCGCGTGGACGTAGTCACCACCGGCACCTTCAGCCCCATGTGCTCCTCCGGCGCTTTCCTCAACTTCGGCCACAGCGAGCCGCTCATGCGCATGTCCGGCGTAAAGCTCAACGACGTGCCCGCGTACGCCGGCGTAGCCGCGGTGGACTGCTTTATCGGCGCTACTGAGCTCAGCGAGACGCGCGGCTTCGATTACGGCGGAGCGCACGTGATAGAGGACCTTATCGCCGGCAGGGACGTGAAGCTCACGGCGAGATCCTACGGCACCGACTGTTACCCGCGCCGGGAGCTGGAAACGCTGATCCGCCTGGAGGACATGAACCAGTGCATAATGTTCAATCCGCGCAACGCGTATCAGAACTACAACTGCGCCGTAAATACTTCCGACCGCGTGATACATACGTACATGGGCACTCTGCTGCCCCATACCGCCAACGCCACCTACGCCACCTCCGGCGAGCTGAGCCCCCTGCTGAAGGACCCGGAGCTGCGCACCATAGGCATAGGCACCCGCGTATTCTTCGGCGGCGCCGAAGGGTACGTTGCCTGGGAAGGGACTCAGTGCTTCCCCTCCGTCAAGGAATTTCCCGACGGACAGAAGATGTATTCCGGGGCCACTCTCGCCCTGATCGGCGATATGAAGAAGATGAGCACCCAATATATCCGCGCCGCGAAGATATATAAATACGGCGTGAGCATGTTCGTAGGCATAGGCATACCCTTCCCGGTGCTCGACGAGGATATGCTCAGCAAGCTCGCCGTGGGCAACGACGGGCTGTTCACCGAGGTCAGCGACTATTCCGTGCCCGTGCGCAGCCGTCCCATACTCAGAGAGCGCGTCAGCTACGCCGAGCTGCGCAGCGGTCAGATAGAGATACAGGGCAAAACGGTGCCCACCGCGCCGATGAGCAGTCTGAAAAAGGCGCGCGAGATCGCCCTGGAGCTCAAGCGCAGGGTGGAAAAGGGCGAATTCCTGCTCACGGAGCCCGCCGCGAAGCTTCAGCTGGATACCGTGCGGCACGTGCTGAACGAAAGAGAGGTCAGATAAATGCGCAGATCCGTCAAGATCCTCCTTCAATTCCCCAACGAGCCGGTAAAGCCCTTCGTGCATCTCTTCGCCGTGGACTTCGGCCTGGTCTTTTCCGTCTATCAGGCCGACATCACTCCCGGCCAGGGAGGGCGCATGGTGCTGGACCTGTCCGGCGAGAGCGAGAACATAGACAAGGCCCTCGTCTTTGCCGAGGAAAACGGCGTCAAGGTCCGCATAATGTCCAAGGCCATACGCTGGGATACCGAGACCTGCGTCCACTGCGGCGCGTGCACGGCCGTATGCCAGCACAAGGCGCTCACTCTCGACCCCGTCACGGCCGAGCTGAGCTTCAACAACGATAACTGCGTAGTCTGCGAGATGTGCACCAAGGCCTGTCCCACCGGAGCGGTAAGCCTTGACATATATCAGTGAGCTCCGAGCTGTTTTCAAACCGCGGCTACCGCGCCCTGCACGGCGCGGGCGATCTGCGGTATTTCCGCGTGACCGTCGGCGAGACCGACCTGAGCATAGGCGCCAAAGCCGTTTTTGAGGCCGAGGCGAGGGCTGCCGCGCTTGCCGCAAGGGACGAGATCTACGCCGAAATAGACGCCCGTCCCCGCTTCAAAAGCTCTCTTGAACCGCTGAACGTACACGGTACCGAGACCCCCGTCGCCGCCGCCATGCTCTCCGCCGCCCGGGCCGCCGGAGTCGGCCCCATGGCCGCCGTGGCGGGCGCCGTGGCCGAGCACGTGGGCCGAGCCCTCTCCGCGCTGTCGGACGAGGTCATCGTGGAAAACGGCGGCGACGTCTTTCTTTTCGGCCGCCGCGAACGCACCGTAGCGATATACGCCGCCGAAAGCCCGCTGAGCGATATGCTGGGCGTGGCCGTGCTCCCCGGGGACGGCATGGGCGTATGTACCTCCTCCGGCACCGTCGGGCATTCCCTTTCCCTCGGGCGCGCCGACGCCGCCGTGGTCATAGCCCGCAGCTGCGCCCTGGCCGACGCCGCCGCGACGCGCCTCGGCAACCTTGTAAGCGCGCCGGAGGATATCGAAAGCGCGCTGGAGCTTATCTGCGGAGTAAAGGACGTGCTCGGGGCGCTGGTCATCATAGGCGACCGCATGGGCGCGAAGGGAGACGTCCGGCTGAAGCTGCTGAAACGGAAAAAATGATTTTCGCCGGCAAAGTCCTTCGGACTTTGCCGGCGATTGGCTTTATTGCTTTTATTGCTTTTCCGAGGCTTTTTTCAGCTGCTGCTCGCGGCGGTTGAGGACGTCCTCGCCCTTGGGCTTTATGTCCCCGGCGCGCGTGAGCGCTATCTTCGTCAGCATCGGGCCGACCAGCTCATATACAAGCACGCTGAAAAGAACGATATTGCGTATGAAATTCCCGTCGTGCCCGCCGAGCTCCCGCGCCGTCAGGCACATGCCCAGCGCCACGCCCGCCTGAGGCAGCAGCGTTATGCCGAGATATTTTTTTACCGGGGGCTCGCAGCCCGTCGCGGCGGCGCTGCCGTAGGCGCCCAGATATTTCCCCGCGGAGCGGCATATGATATATACCGCGCCCACTGCGACCACGGCGAGGTTTGAAAACACGCCCAGGTCGAGTCCCGCGCCGCTGAGCACGAAGAACAGCGCGTACAGCGGCGCCGTCCATTTATCGGACTTGTCCATGAGCTCCCCGGACAGCGGGCACATATTGCAGAACACCGTGCCGAGCATCATGCATACCAGCAGCGCGGAGAAGCTCAGCGTGACCCGCCCTATCTCTATCTTTATCATGGCCAGCGCCACGGTGAGGATGACGAAGCTGATTATAAGGGACATGCGGTTGCGGTTGGAGTGGAATATCTTCTCCAGCTGCGTCAGCAGCCAGCCCATCACCGCGCCGAGTATCAGCGAGGCCGCTATCTCGAGCAGCGGCTCGACTATTATCGACAGCGTATCCGCCGCTCCGCCGTTCAGCGCCTCCGCAATGCCGAAGGACACCGCGAACACCACAAGACCGACCGCGTCGTCAAGCGCGACGACGGGCAGCAGTATGTCCGTCAGCCTGCCCTTTGCCTTGTACTGCCTCACCACCATCAGCGTCGCCGCCGGAGCGGTCGCCGTGGCTATTGCGCCCAGGGTGATCGCGGCGGGAACGGAGATCTGATCCGGCATGACGAAGTGCATGCCGATGAGCGCGGCGTCGACGAACAGCGTCGCCGTGATCGCCTGGACCACGCCTACCACCGCTGCCTGACGCCCGGTGTTTTTCAGCTGCGACAGCCTGAACTCGTTGCCTATCGCGAACGCGATGAAGCCGAGCGCCAGATTGGACAGGGAGCCGAGAGCGTCTATCGCGTCAAAGGACGTGAAGCCCAGGCCGTCTATGCCCAGCGCACCGAGACAGTACGGACCTATCACGACGCCGGCTATGAGATACGCCGTGACGTCGGGCAGGCGGAAGAGATTGGTAAGTCTCGTCATCAAAAGCCCGGCCATTATCGCCACGGCGACGGATATCATTACAGTCATGTTTCAGTTATGCCTCCCGCTTTCAGAGCGTCAACAATATTACATCCTTTTGCCGCGGCGCGCAACGCCGAAAATAACCAAACTTTTGCCGTCCGGACGCCGCGTTTTTGCCTGTTCCGTCTCCGGGCGGCCCTTCCGCGCTTTACAAGCAGGGCGCGAAATGCTAAAATGGCATTGATTGTCAGGAAAGAAGAGTATTCGCAAAATGATCGGTCTGCTGGCAAAACTGTTCAACAAAAACGACGAGCGCGGACGCTGGGGCGTCATCTGCTCGGTACTCGGCATATGCCTTAACGTGCTGCTGTTCACGGGAAAGTACCTCGCCGGCGTCGCCGCCGCGTCCCTTTCCGTAACGGCGGACGCCTTCAACAATCTTTCCGACGCGGGCTCCTCGCTGATCACCCTTCTGGGCTTCAAGCTGGCAGAAAAAAAGCCCGACAAAAGCCACCCCTTCGGCCATGGGCGCATAGAGTATATGGCGGGCTTCGCCGTATCCGCGCTCATCGTCATAATGGCCTATGAGCTGGCAAAAAGCTCCGTGGGCAAGATACTGCATCCCGCGCCCACCTCCGGCGGCACGCTCACGCTGATAATACTCGCCGTTTCCATAGCGGTGAAGCTGTATATGTTCCTCTATAACCGCCGCATCGGCCTCAGGATAGACTCCTCCGCCATGCGCGCCACCTCCATGGACAGCCTCAGCGACGCCGCCTCCACTCTCGCCGTTCTTGCCGCGGCGCTGCTGGAGCGCGTTTTCCCGGTAAGGCTCGACGGCTGGGTCGGCCTGGCGGTATCGCTGTTCATATTCTATACCGGCTTCAGCTCCGCGCGCGATACCCTCGGCACCCTGCTCGGCCGGCCTCCGTCCCCGGAGCTGGTAAAGGAGATAGAGCGCCTCGCCACCGACAACGATACCGTCGTCGGCATACATGACCTCATCGTGCACGATTACGGCCCGGGCCGTCTGTTCGTGTCTCTTCACGCTGAGGTGCCGGACACCGGCGACATAAACGAGATGCACGACGTCATAGACAACATCGAGCGCGAGATGAATTCCCGCCTCGGCTGCGAGGCGGTCATACACATGGACCCCATTTCCTGCGACGACGAGCAGACCGCGCTGATGCAGCGCCGGCTTGCCGAGCTCGTGCTCGGGCTCGACTCCCGCCTGCGCATACATGATTTCCGCATGGTCACCGGCACCACGCATACCAATCTCATTTTCGACGTGGTCGTGCCTCCCGGCTTCGGCATGAGCGACGGCGAGCTGCGGGACGAGATTCAAAAGCGCGTATCCGACGAATTCGGAAACTACTACACGGTCATAAAGACCGATCACTATTACATATAGCGAGTCCATATAACGAGTCGCGGGGACGGTTTTCATTGACTCTTTTTGTGAGTCAACGAGAACCGTCCCCGCTGTCTCTTCTTACTCTTTTACTCTAAAATTCCATTATTTTCAGCTCGCGGGATATCTTCGGCTCAAAGGGCAGGCGGTCGAGTATATCCCTCTGCAGGTCTATGCCCTCCGCTATCTCCGTGAGTATGAGCCCCTCGTCGCCCAGCTCGAATACGCAGCGCTCGGTGATGAACATAGCCTTCTGACCTATGGCGCGGGAGTTTTCCACGCTGAAGCTCTTGGCGGGCACCTTGTCGACGAATTTCTGTATCCGTCCTTCTTTTTTTATGACCACGTGCTTGCCGTCAAAGCTGCCCTCCAGGCCTCCGGAGGTAAAGGTCATGCAGAAGACCACCTTCTTCGTGGTCTGGCTGATATTCGCGAAGCCGCCTATGCCGGTAAGCTTGCCCTTGGCCATGTGCCCGTTCACGTTGCCCTCGCCGTCCACCTGCATCGTGCCTATAAAGCACAGGTCCAGGCCGCCGCCCTCGTAGAAGTCGAACTGCCGGGCCATATCCATCATGGTATCCGGACCTATCGCCACGCCGAAGCCCATGCCGCCCAGCGGCATTCCGCCGGTGTGCCCGGACTCTACCGACAGATGCACCTTGTCAAGCATGCCCCGCTCCAGCACCTCTTCGGCCACCAGCTCGGGTATGCCTATGCCGATGTTTACTATCTGTCCCTCGCGTATCTCCTTGACGGCGCGCTTGGCTATCGCCCTGTGCAGATCGGTGCGCTTATGGGTCGACCCTATTTTCGCGCCTATTTCCTCGCGGCAGGCCTTGAGGATATTCCCGGTGGGGACGTACTTGCCGCAGATGTAGTCGTAATATCCGTCCATATTGGTAAGCTGCTTCTGGTCGGGCACCACGACCACCGCGTCGACCAGCGCGGCGGGCACGTTGACCGTGCGGGGCAGCATGTGGTTGTTGACCACTCTCGCCACCTGCACTATCACCTTGCCGCCGTTGCGGTGCGTGGCCTGGGCGACGGACAGGCAGTCTATCGACGCGCACTCGTTTTCAAAGGTGATGTTTCCCCTCTCGTCGGCAAAGCTGGCCTTGAGCAGGGCGACGTCCACCTTGGGTATATCGTACAGCAGGCCCTCTTCGCCGTTCTCGTTGGCAAGATGCACGAGTTCCCTCTTCGAGCGCTCGTTGAGGCGGTATCCGCCTACCCGCGGATCGACGAAAAGATTGAGGCCGATCTTGGTGAACAGCGTGGACGCGCCGCAGGCGGAGGCGCGTATCATATGGCTCATCACGCCTCCGGGCAGGTTATAGCCCTCTATCCTGTTTTCCATAATGGCCTTGCAGGTGCCGTACAGACTGCCGAAAAAGCCTATTACGACGCAGTCCGCCGCGCCCTCGCAGATATAGCCCTCTATATCGCTGTCCTCTTTCCACTCGGCAAAGCTGAAAGCGCTGTATATGGTAAGATGCTCCGGTTTTCCGCATCTGCGGAAACGGCGCGTGATAGCTCTGTTGAGATCAACGGGCGACGCTATGGCGGCAAAAGCGTTTATCCATATCGTGTCTCCGTCCTTTACAAGCTCGGCAGCCTCGTCCGCGCTGATAAATACAGCCATGATAATCCCTCCGAATATAGTGAAGTAAATAATACCACACGGAGCGTTTTTGTCAAGCCGACGCTTGCCAAGTCCCGGCACGGATGATATCATCTGAGCAGGACGCCGGCCTGTCCGGCCGAACGGAGGTAATGCGAATGTCCATTGGCGAACGTGTTCTCATGCGCCTGATCGACGCCGACGAATGGGGCCGGTACTCCCCTCTCGTCGCCTCTTTGAAAAGCACGCCGTATTGGGACCTGCTTCTTGACGCCCTGCGCGCTCTGAAGACCGAGGTGCTGTATATGAGCCACGTCCACGGCGTCGGCCATATAGAGCGCACGATGATGCACGGCGCCTTCTGCGCCCTGGCGGACGGTCTCGGCGAGGACGACGCGCGTCTGCTCATGCTGATGTGCTCCTATCACGACACCGGCCGCGAGAGCGACTGGCTCGACAATGCCCACGGCCTGCGCTCATCGCTGAAGCTGCGAAGCATAACCGGGCTTGAGGGCGAGGAGCTGAAGATCGCCATGGCGGGCGTCGAGGCCCACTCCGTCGGCGACAAGGCCATGGACGCGATCATCGCCGCTCACGCCCCGGCCGATACCGCCCGCGCCAGGCGCCTGGCCGAGCTGCTGAAGGACGCCGACGGCCTCGACCGCGTGCGCATAAACGACCTTGACCCGCAGTTTCTCCGCAGAGAGGCCAGCCGGGAGCGCGCGGACTTTGCCCGGTATCTCTTCGACAGATACGCGGCCCTGAGCTCCCCCGACGGCGAAAAGGACGCGGACGGCTTTGAGCTCTCCGTGGTAAGCTCCCTGCGGCGGCTCGTCGCCGACTGCTTCTCTTCCGGGCGATCCTGCGCCCAGACCGCCCTTATCGCGCTGGGCAACATGACGGGCGCGGTGATACCCTCCCGGCTTCTCGACGCCTGCGCCGGCCCGGAATTCACGCGCTGCGGCCTTGTGGAGGCGGGGCTCATGATGACAGACCTCGCCTGTTCCCTGTCGGGCACGGCGGGAGACATCGCCGCGCAGCTGTGCCTGAAATACACCGCCGCTTTCGAAAAGCAGTACGGCTCGGTAATGTGCACGGCTCTTTCCCCCGCCGCCAGCGGGCTGAGCAGCTGCGAAAGCCTTGCCGTGGAGACGGTGCTGTTCACCTTCAAATTCATCTCCGGGGAATTTTCCCTGCCTCTTCGCGGTCCCGACGGCAGGTAAACTGGCAAAAACGGGCTGGGAAGCCCAGTCAAAAAAGTTTCATCAGGCCTTTTTACAAGCTGAGCGGGGCTGTCAAATGACAGTCCCGCAAATATCATATTCATTATCCGAAAATCAGGCCGAACGATTTTTTACGCGGAAATCTTCCCTTTGCAATGCCCGTAATCCGGTTTTCCGATCACTGTTTTATGAGGACGTTCAGCATTCAATTCCGTTTTCACGGATAGGCTGCGTCTTTTGGCGCGGGCGAAGTTGATATCCAATCGCATAATTCGCCGACGTTTTGTTTTTTTGTTTCAGCTTCCAAATCAGCGGCATCATAAGGTCCGTACACTGCGTCCCGATCCATATCAATAAGATAATACTCCCGTTTCTCCGTATCTTTCCCGTCCGGCGATCTCTCAATAACGGCAAATCTGCCATTATGGCAAAATGCCGAAACATAGGATTCGACCACGGTTGAAATAGAATTCAGAGAGTCTGCTCTTCCGAATATGATAGTTTTTGAATTGACATGCCATATCTCGTAATCAGCATTGACCGCATACGACCAGTCGTTGTTGCCCGGGCCCATGCAGGCTGACATTTCCAGCAGCAAAATAAAGCATGCTGTCAAAGCGGCTTTTTTAATTATTATCCCACCTTCGGTACAATCAAAATTTACCGGCCGTCATCGTCAGCCGTTGTTAAGCTTCCCGCTTCTTCGGTTTGTTTAAACCGAAGAAACCTATAAGAGCATGCTTCATCCGGCGCTCTTCGACGATTTTTGCCCTTTTTTCTTTGCAAGGCGACAGCATTGCCGCATCAAAAAGAACAAAAATCACTCGAAAATCTCTCGCTTTCGGGTGCCCTGCAGTTTTCACGGAGCTGATTTGGCTGAGATGAGGCGCAGCGGGCAGGGAATACTTCCGTATTTTCAAGGCTGCAATGCAGTATCGGCGCAAATCAGCCCGCGAAAACCGGCAGATGTTCTAATCGAACACGCCTCAAAAGGCTCTGTTTTCGAATATCCTTCCCGACATGGGCACGCCGGGCGTGAAAATGCGGCAGCCGTTTTTTATTCGTCCCGCGCCGGACGGTATTCGAGAATGTCGCCCGGCTGGCAGTCAAGCACGGCGCAGAGCTTTGCCAGCGTCGCCACCTTCACGGCCTTGGCCTTTCCGTTTTTCAGTATCGACATGTTCGTGAGCGTGATGCCGACTCTCTCGGCAAGCTCCGTAACGCTCATCTTCCTTTTTGCGAGCATTACGTCTATGTTGAAAATTATCTCGCCTTCCATAGCTGTCACCTATATTGTCAGATCGTTCTCGTCCTGCAGCGCCGCGGCCTTGCGGACCAGATGCGAAAGCGCGGCCGCGCCGACGGACAGGGCGATCCCCGCGAAAACCACCAGCAGGGAAAGCAGAGTCACTCCCGGGTGGCTGAGATCGAGGGCGAGGTAGAGCACGTTCCCTATGAAGAAAAACGCGGCGTCCCCGGCCGCCAGCCAGGATATCCATTTCAGCTTGTCGGCGTTCTCCATCGTGAACGAGCGGTCCCTGCCTATGTTCGCCGCTATCCGCCAGCCCAGGACCATGGCCGCGAAGCAGGGAACGGCGGTAAGCCATATAAAGATCAGCCACGGCCAGTAGCGGTACGCAAGCTCCGGATTGCGCCCCGCCACCGAAATGCCGTAGCTCGGAACGATGACCAGATATACCGCCAGGGCGCATACCGCCGTGCCGACGATCACCAGCCTGAGCCAATTCGACAAAGTCTTCTGTCCCATGTGAAACCTCCTCCGTCCGGGCTTCTCTCCCGGTACTTCAAGCTGAGCATAGCACAGCTTGCCTTGAAATGCAATAATTATTTTTCGTATTACGATAAATACCGTTCAAAAAGGACCGACGCAAAACGAAAGCTTTGCGTCGGTCCCATTTAAGCTCTTTCGTTATCTCCCGGACGGTCTCAGCATTTGCCCAGAGCCTTCAGCACCTTGTCGGGCGTGGCGGGCGGGTCCACCCACACGCCGATGGCGTTATGTATGGCGATTATCACCAGGTGCGTATTCGCCAGCGAATGGCTTATGCCGTTGGCTCCGTAAGCCGCGTTGCCGGCGCGGGTCTCCAGGAAATCCTTGTCCACCTGCGGCACGTCGAGCATTGTCGGCTTTTTGTAATCTATCATGTTGGTGTTCAGCTTCACGCCGGTCTTTTCGTCGAATACGAAGTCCTCCAGCAGCTGGCAGCCCTCGCTGAAATACATCACCTGATCCACCTGGCTTTCAAGGGAGGTGATGCGCATCACCTTGCCCGGGTCGGCCGCCACGCCGAAGCGAAGTATCTCCACCTCGCCGGTTTCCTCGTCCACGGCGACCTCGCAGTAGGCGGTGTTCATGGTGTCGAGCACCCTGCCCATGCCGCCGGTCGACCATACCGACAGCGGGGGCTTGCCCTTGAATGTGGCGAACAGGTTTTTCTGCGTGGCCCTCGCAAGAGGCACGGACTTGTCCGGCTCTCCCTTCACCACCACGCAGCCGCCGACGAGATCCAGCTCCTCCGGCTTTTTCCCTTTCAGCGGGCTGGGGCCCTGAGGCATGCCGAAGCCGAACATGCTCGGCGCCGGCGGAGCGTCCGCCTCCTCGGCCGCCGCTTCGAGGATCTGCCGTTTAAGTATGTTGGCGCATTCCTTCATGCACCAGGCCGAGGCCGTGGTGCCGTCGGAGCCGCCGCCCATGGGCGTGAAAGCCTCGCGGTAATCGAAATCGACTATGACGTCCTCGTATTCCAGACCCAGCTCCTCCGCCACGACCATCGCGTTCGCCTCTACGGCGTAAATACCCACGTGCGGGCCCTGCGTCGGCATATGCACCTTGCCGCCGCGCAGCTCGAGCTTGCAGGTATAGTCCATCATGGCGTGGCGCGGGCACATCTGATAGCGGAAGCTCATGCCGTGCTTTCTCCCGTCGGGCAGGGTCTTCGTCCCGGCGGAGTGCCACTCCCAGTCCATCATTTTTTTGCCCTGCTCTATGCACGCCTCAAAGGAAGGCACGGGATCGGGGTCCTCCTTGGATGACGGTCCGTGCAGGTTCAGGCGGGCTATCTCTATCGGGTCCTTCCCCAGCTTTTCGGCTATGAGGTAAATGGCCATGGAGATAGCGTCCCAGTTGAACGGGCAGTGCTGACCGCTTACGTACATCATGCCGCGGTTGGAGTCGACTATTTCCATGCGCTGGCGCACGTTGGGGCATTTCACGGTGCCGTAGGGGCCCTGATTCTGGTCGCCGGTCGTGCCGAAGGTGGAGCTCGAGCGCACGCCTCCGTCGGCGATGGAATGATCGTCTATGGCGGTGATGAGGCCGTTTTCGTCAAAGCCGACCTTTATATGGCAGAAGCGCTGGTTCATCAGCAGGTCGAAGGTCTCCTCGCGGGTATTCACGCAGCGCACGGGCCGCCCGGTGCGCCGGGCCAGCAGCGGGGTGATCTCCTGGGAGCGGCGCAGGCCCCAGTCGCAGTATTTTCCGCCCATGAACAGGCCCTCCTGCACCGTCTTTTCGGAGGGCAGATCATAGCTTTTGCTGATGGCGTCGCGGTTTCTTACCGCGCCCTCTATGTGCAGGCTCGGCTCGGGGCCGTGATACGGGTCGTCGAACCACCAGGCTATCGAGCCTGGAGGGTTGGGTATGACCGAGCCGAAGGCCGGCATGTTCAGATCGTATTCTATAACGTGCGCCGCGGCGGCCATGGCGGAGTCCACGTCGCCCTCCTCCACGTTGGAGAAGCCCACGTTGCCTCTCTTCGGAGGATTGTTCGAGGCGGCCGGACGGGAGCCGAAGCGCGCGGTCTCGCCCTCCTCGGGGCGTATCACGTAAGCGCCCTCCTCGCGGCCTTTGAGGATGTCCACCACGTGGGGCAGGACCTCCCATTCTATTTTCAGCCGTCTGAGAGCCTCGCAGCATATCTCCTCGCTCTCGGCTATCACGATCACGCCGACCTCGGCGCCCTCCTGATCGGCCTTGTTGTCCAGCCAGGGCCGGGGATTGCCCCAAAGCTCGCCGTTGCTCTTGAAATTCCGTATCTCCTCGTCTTCCCAGGTGATGATATCCACCACGCCGTCGAGAGCGCGCGCCTCGGCGTCGTCTATGCTTTTTATCTCCGCGTTCGCGTAGGGACTGTGGAGGAACTTTGCAAAAAGCATGTCCGGCTGTACGTAATCGCTGCCGTATTTGGCGACGCCCGCCGCCACGGCATAGGACAGCACTCCCGGCAGGTTGGGCTTGCCCACCACCCGGAATTCTTCACGAAGACCGTTTACACCGTCAAAATCAGGCATGACAATACAGCTCCTTGAGTATGGTATCGGCTCCGCCGATATTTTTAATGGTTTTTTGTTATTGTACCTCATTGCGCGGGATAATGCCACAGTTTTTTTGCGCGGACGCGCCATATGATCGCGGGGAAGGGCTTTCGCCCCTCCCCGCGGCAAAACTTATGATACGTCCGCTTATCCGAGATTTTTCACCATTCTCGCGGCTATCAGCAGCGCCTGCTCGCGGGTGGCCCGGGCGTAGCCCGCCGCCTCCTCCGCGCTGGTCACCGCGCGGGGAGCGAATTT